>Ga0163111_10000007_pt1 | contig 163418 bp, 248 predicted proteins | sample CRUFie1St18metaG_FD_109645 | JGI IMG/M metagenome (GOLD analysis project Ga0163111, IMG submission 109645) | Marine microbial communities from the Costa Rica Dome - CRUD Field 142mm St18 metaG | ecosystem: Environmental > Aquatic > Marine > Oceanic > Photic zone | place: Costa Rica: the...
GTCAATAATGGTGTTTGAGGCGTTAGCAAAAATGCAACGGCACTCAAACTAGCGTAAGCAAGCATTTCAAGACTTTCAGTCGCCAAAGTAACCTACCTACTTCTAGTAGGTAGTATTTAAGTTTTACAGTTATGCACATGGGTCTATTATTGCAGGGTAAAAGTCAAAAGTAATGTTTTCTATCAAAGCATCTGTACTATCTTTATCTCCTAAGCATATTAAGTTAAAAGGCTCGCTTAAACCCTTTGCATTCAACGTGAAATCAAATGCCTCAAATTCATCAAATCCATCAATGCCGAGTTTTTGCTCTACTATTTTATGTAACTTTAAACCTCCACCAATGCCGATAATTTTATATTTTTCACTATCATCGTCATTAAGTATCACTACAACATCATTGCCTATTATACTTTTTAGCACATTTAGGCTGCTCCCATATATCATGGCATCTTTGCAACTGATTTTACAGTCAGTTGTTGTTGCTACTATATTCAAATTATTTTCAGCAATGCCAATTTCGTAAAACAAATTATCTGTACTACCATCAACATTAGTAGGGTCTAGGTCTGGATTATTCATTATGATGTCCGTAATAAATTCTTTGCCATCCTTGCCTGTTTGATAAACATAGTCAGTAATAGCATCTAAATCTGCAATCTTAAAAACTACATCGTTTGATTTTGCATTACTTGCCTCCGCAAATATCCATTCAAACTTTTCAATATCCTCAACATCAAATTTACTAGGGCGAAAATCAAATACCTTAGAATTGTCATATGTAAACGCATCTAGTGTTACTTCGCTTTTGTTACCTATAATACGCGTTACTTCGCTATGATTATCATTCAATAGTAATACAATAGGCTTTTGTAATAAATCTCCTACTTTTGCTCTTGTTGTTAAATCCATATCTTCAAAATCGCACATAAGACGTAATCCTTTGTGATTTTGAACTTTATGCAAAATGTATTTTTTTACTCCCAAGTTTATTATGTCGCCTTCTACATGCCAAATATCGCCACTCTTTTTTCTTTTTATTACTATACTGTCTTTTGGCATGATTAGCACTTTACCATCATAATTAAAGTGCGGTTCGTGTAAAAAATTAAAAGGACATCTTTTGGCATTAGCTGTGCCGTAACACCGCCCCGCTACCATGCATCCTGTTGGAGTAATGTATGTTTTATTGCGATTCCTTTTTGTGTACTCGCCATAAGTGTTTTTGCTGACATAACTTGTTGGAACAAATGTTGATTTCCTTTTTTTTGTACTACCTATATTTTTGTTAGAGTAACAAAATGTTTCTAAAATCCAAAGATAGCAGACAATTATGATTACCACTGCTAAGACATTTGCTAAATAATAAGCCATTTTCTTTTTTTATTAAGTAATTGTTAATATGTATATGTAGTGATTGTTGTTCATTATTTAATGTAAGTCGTTAATGTCGTTTTTAAAAAACAGTCTCGAAGTTACTTGGTTTACTTTTGGTTACAGGTAATATAGGTGTTGAATCAAAAAAGGCTACATTTTCTAACCCTATAAGTATTTGTGTTTTTAGAAAATTATTTTTTTTGTCTTCACAGACTATTTCAACATCATATCTGTGCTTAGTCCTGTAATTCTACTGTTTTCCAATAAAGGTCTCATAGTTTCCCAATCATTATTTTCTATGGATTCTGTAATTACCTGTTTGTCTTTCGTATTCATAAGTAAGTTTTTAGTTAAACATAAAATTAGCTATACCCTTGTAGGTAATTGATTTTCCTATACTATCTATATAACCATATACCTTATCCTGATATTCTATCATTCCAAGCATTCTATGTGAAATGTTTTTATCGTAGTCATCTTTCAACCTTAGCGTATTGTAGTTGTGTAAAAGGTATTCTAGGTTAATATTATCATTAAAACAATGCCACTCTAACACGTTTACAGTAGGATATTTTGAAATCTGTTGAAATCTTATTTTTTCATTTTTAAGTATTGTGGCAATAATATTAAGATTACCGACTACCTTGCAAACGAACAAATTACCAACTTTTTTTGATTTATCGTACTGTATTACTACTATGTCTCCCATTTCACACAAGAGTTGCCAAAAAGACAGTGACGCAAAACTATCATTTATTATTAAGTCATTCTCAAAAACATCAAGTAAGTCATTATGTTTGCTGTCAATGGTTAAACATAGTTGCTTTTCGTTGAATTTTATAAACTTGGAGTTTTCTTTAATGGTAATATTTTTGATAACTTCACAGCCATCTATTTCTTGATATTCAACATTTAAAATATTGCTATTTGCTGTAAAGTAGTAATCTATTTCCTTTTCAATAGGTATTGCATTTGGTTTGTTGTCAATAGCAATGTCGCAACTAGACTTTAAGGTTTTTTGTCCTATTGTTATTTTCATATTTTACAGTTTAAGTATTTAAAATACACCGCAAATATAACTAAAATATCTCACATAAAAAAGCACTACACAATTCAATGCAGTAGTGCTTAAAAAGTAGTTATAGCTTGTTGTTTGTCTTATTTATCAATCTATCTATGAAGCAGTTGGAGGAGTTACATAATTTTCAACAAAGCTTTGCCAGTTACCGTCTTGGTCTTGGCATCTATAAATACCTTTTTTAGCATCAATAACTTCGTAATCCGCAAGAATATCAGATACGATATTACCATTTATACAAAGTACATAAGCACCGCCTACCCTTTGATACGCATAAGAATTTTCGTTAAATATTTCAACATCACTAGCTTTATCTGTTATTAAAACTCCGTTCATATAAAATTCATACGACGACAGCAAGTTCTCTTTAAAGGCATAGCAATTATGATTGTATGCAACAACATCATGTTGATATGCCTTAACTAACTTATTGTTTACGAATAGCGAGTAGCGATAAGTTAGTCTATCTTTTAAGTAAAAGGTAAGTGTATCTGCGTCAACCATAGTAATTTTAGAAGACTTAAAATCGGTATGCACAAAAGCACCGTTATGCACAATATTTAAAGTAACATAAGGCGTACGAAAGTTTTCATCCCTTCTCCTGTAAACATAAAAGTTTTCAGTAAATGCTTTTGGCTTTACCCTTTCTATTTCAGTCGCTTGCTCATAGGTTAGCACGCTATTACTTATATATAAATCCATTGTGTCCATTGTAATATCATTTAAGTTAAGCTACTGCAAATATAATACATTTTTTTCAAATAAAAAAGCACCGCTATAAATCAATGTAGCGGTGCTTTTTTATTTGTTTATACCTTTAAGGTAATTCTGTATTACAACGTTCTATGTTTTCATGTTTTTTATCGTATGATTGAAATTCTAGCCCGTGCATTAGAACTAGAACCTACAATAATTACATCGTTTTGTAATAGGTGACAGGCATTATTTTTGGTAATTGGAGTAGTAGGCATTCCTTGTTGCCAGTCATAAGGAGAAGGAACACCTGCTTCGCTTACATTAATACTTCCTCTATCTACCATAATACTGTAAAAGCAAAATGTATCTCCTGTCAAAGTAACGGTATTGGTGCCGTCAATATAAAAAGTTTGATTATCTCCCACACATTCGCACTCATCGCTAACCGTGCTGTTTTCTGTTACAGTACCACACAATCCTAGACCGGGTAATGGAGGAATGCTATATGATAAGCCTGTATTGATATTAAAATAATCTTTTGTACCATCTTCAAACACCCTTACAGTAAAAGGTGTGTTGCCTTCATATATTTTGTTGTCAAGCACTAAAGGAGATAGTAGTTGCCCTGCTGCTATGCTAGGGTCTATCTGCCACTTGCAAATTAAATAACTTAATGTTTTAGAATTTTCTTTATCCGTCAACGGTTGTGAAATAAACATTTCCCCCATTTTGCCTTCCAAAAAAGCGTTCCCTGCTCTATTGCCAAATAGTCTAAAATATTCTCCATCAAGCTGTATAGTAGGTGTATTGACGGTAACTGTAAATCGCAATGTACCATCTAGATATCCACTCAACTGCATTCCATCGAACACCACAGACACCATGTGCGGTAAGCCATCATTAATATCTGTCCAACTGCCAAATGCTGCCTCTGCTCCCCCACAACTAGGACATGGTATGTTTTCTATGTCTTTACTGGCAAACGGCTGGTCAGCACGAAAAACAAAGGCATTATTTAATCCATCTCTACTGATTTGCCATGTATTGTTTCCTAGATTGCTTCCTACCGAACCTGTTGAAAGTCCAGATAAAATAGCAGCATTTCCTGTTGTAGCATCAGTAGTGCTAAATACAAAATACAAGTTAAAAGGACTACCTGCTCCTACCGCCCCTAAGTCAGCGGCTAACCTATCATCAACACCATCAAAAACTAGTGCATTTACGCCGTTGAGAGATTCGGTAATAAAAGTAGGAGCGTCATTAGTAGGTAATGGAACGGTAAAGTCAATACCACCGCCACCATTATCTAGCAAAGTATAAACTTGCTCGCCTGAAATGCCCTCAATAGGATTGTTTAGGATGTCTAGCATTAACGTGGATTCGGCTGCATTTGCCCATGTAGTAGATTTATCTGCTATCTCCGTGTTGTTAGTGGCTAAATCGTCATTACAGCAAATTTCAATACTTTCTAACACAGGAACTTGTCCATTACCGCAAGCACCGGGATAGGGGCCTCTTATTGATATATCAAACTCGTTAATGGTAAGTTCAAATTTCTCGCCCATATTACTAAGTATATCTGTTCTTAGTACCCTATCCAAAAAGTATCTATCTTGAATGTAATCATAATATTGTACCAACTCTACAGGAATGCAGTTACAGCCTGTGTAAGCCACAAATTCAAAGCTTCCAAAACTTGTTATCTCACTTATTAGCGTAGCACCGCTTATCGTCAGTATAGCACCTTCTAATGTTGCATCTTTAGGGTTGAAAGTGATAATATTATAGTTACCATTAGTAATGGTAATAGCAGTAACAGACTCTCCTAATCTTTCTTGAGCGTTTTGCACTTCTTTAGCTCTTATAATATCTTTGTAAATACTTTGAGCAAAATTAATATTGGTAAAAGATATGGTGTTACCATTAAAACTAACATCATCAGAAAAAGCAAAAACAAATCTGGTTGTATCACATTCATCTATATATCCATCTTGGATAAACAAATCAAAAGGACAGCGTATTCTATCAAAAGCAGGATAGTGATTGCCTGATTCATCAACAGCAATACTGTCACTTAAAACACCGCTTTCATAAAATAGTCGTATCTCTCCGCTTAAAGTATCTAAAGGGATGCCTGCTATAAAACATATATTAGAATGTATCTCCACGTCAAAAGGGGGAGTCTCGCATTTGGATAAGTCATCAATATTTCCAGTAGGCAGTCCTGCTACACCGTTAATATCGACATAATAAACAACACTCGTACCATTCAAGGTGGTCTGAAAAACACTCCATTGCACTCCATTATCATCAACGATACACCCTAAATCTATTACTTCAGGTGTTGTAGGGCATACACCTGTTGCTAATGGGCTAGCAATAGGTTCTAAAGATGAACCTATCAAAACAGCAATAGAAAAGCGTTGTGTATTATCATCACAATCCATTACCATACTTAGCAATAGTTCTTGTCCCGCAACAATATTTGCTGTACCACCGTTTTCCAAATCAACAACTTCTGTATTGGAAGCACATATTACATTGCTTACTACTTTGTCTTCACACTGATTAGCTACTAATATCTGCAATTGTTCTAATATAGCATCACTATTACATTCTTTGGTGGCTAACGCATACCGCTCTTCTAGGCAACTTGTATTAGGTAACACTTCTATCTGTGGATTGAGTGATACAAACCATATACTTGAAGGACTATTTCCACTTACTACTGTTACATTTTCCCCATTGCAGTCAAAGGTGCTGCCTAAAGGGTTATCGGAGTTTAATATATCTACTAAGTCTTGACATGTCCAATTGTCGTTACATATTGTAAGAAAAGCAGCGTTATTATTATCAAAATTAACTTTGGTACATGTGCGAGGTACTGCACTAATGTCAAAACCATTATTACAGTCTCCACATCCAAGTATTAAACTGTCTAATGCTGTTATGCTAACACGCTGAATACCTTGTAGGGTATCATTCATACACTCAAACAGACTTGTGTTTAATGTATATGGTTCAATCTGACCTGTGACTTCGTTTAAAGTAATGCGTCCTTTTTCGTTTCCATTTTCATCAACTAACACCTGTAATTTGATAGTATCAACACCATCAAATGTGCAATATGTTTCTGTTAGCTCCGTATCTATTTCACTATGGTCACTTGTGTCACTATCGCAACTTCTTACGTCTCCTGTCGGTGAGTAGCTTATTAGGATTCCATTTTGAGACAACAAGGTATCTATTTTATAGTCTCCAAACTTACCTTTATTAATGACAACCAACAAAGTATTAGTATCAGTAGGTGTATATTCACAATAAGTTAGCCATGTTGAGTTTTTTTGCAAAAACGCACTATTAGAACTTGCAAATTGTGCATGTAAGTTAAAAGATAAAAATAGTGCAATTAAAGATATTAATATTTTATTTATTCTCATTATGCTGTACGGTTATTTAAAAATAGGCAATTAGCAATAAACAGTTACATCTATTGCCAATTGCCTTTATATCGTCATATCAACCTTTGTCTAGTCCACAAATGTAGTGCCTAAGAATTGGTTATCTTCAGGAATAGTAATAGGGTTAGCAACAGCGTCTGCCCAGATTAATGCAGCATCGTCAGATGTGCCATCAGTAGCAGAAGGGTAGTCAGAACCCGGTTGGAAGTAATCGGTAGGTACTGCATCAAGCCTAATGATTAGACCATCTTTATCATCAGTAGAAGTAAATGCTTGACTTGTTCCACGAGGCAACACAAAGTAAGATGCTTTTGCAGTAGCAGCAGCACCATCTGCTTTTAAGTTTGCCTTGCAGATTAATCGTACTACAAAGTCCACACAGTCAGAGTAATTCGTAATAGTTAAGGCACCAGCTTCGGCAGCAGTACCTGAATTGTCAGTTGGTACAGTATTGAATCCTATACCACTAAATACCGTTGTAGAAGCATCAGGGTTAGTGATTTCTACTTCGTATGGCGAAATCGCTTGAATGCTTTGCCAAATAGCCACATTAACTTTGTTAAAGTCGCCATTTATCAATTTATTCGTTTGAGCAGCAATAGCATTACCGCTACTTTGAATTGAATTTATAAAAGCCATTGAATATAAATTTGGGTTAAGAATGGTTATCGTTTTGCTAATTGAATTAGCTTATTGTAAATGTCTCTGTTCTTGAATTGGTAGAACCTAAAGTTCCAGTAATAGATAGTGTAACTGTTATACTATCTCCATTAGAATAGCCACTAGGTAATGAAGCAGTATAGCATATACCATCATACCCAGTAATAGTGCCAGAAGTAGCACTTTCGCCTGTTGTGTTGTTGATTACGCTATATTCATAAGATGCAAAGTCTTCAAATGCAGGCTGTACACTTCGTATTCCAGACTGCGAACATACTAACAGATAGTCATAGACACCTGCCACTGTTCCTCCTCTGGCAATAGTCTTGAATCCTATTTGTACATTATTCGTGGTAAATCCCCCTATAAGAGCGGGCACAATACTATATGAATTGGTGTCACTTATTTGCTCGCCATTAAAATTAGTAGCGGTAAAAGCATCATTACCTACTAATCTTGTTTCTAGTCCACATATATCTATTACTTTGTAATAATATACTACCTCGTCAAAAGCATTAGCAGTAAATGTACCTGTCGCATTTGCACCGATAGCTATTGTCTCTTCGGGATATATCGTGGTAGTCGTAGTATGGTTGTAAGCTTCCGCTGTAACACTTACAATGTCAGCAACATCATCACTAAATAAATTTGATATATTGAAAAATTGCTTCGTGACAAAGTCGTCTGACAAACCTTGCCCACCGGTTACGACAGGATTAAATAAAGGAAAGATGAATCCTGTCGTACATGGTGGAGGAGTACTTCCGCCTGCCGTAGTCGTTTCTGCTCCTACAAAGACAACATCGATAAATTGTGTTTTGTCGGTAATCATAATAGGGTTTGTAATAGCATCATCCCATATTTCCCTTGCTGTATCAGAACCACCATCTAAAGCAGACACATAACTAGAACCTTTTCTGAAATACTCAATAGGAACTGCGTCTAGCCTACAGATAAATCCTCTACCTCCATTATCAGAAGAGGCAAAAGACACGCTTGCACCTCTAGGTAGTAAGAAGTAACTTGCTTTTGCAACAGCGTCAGCACCATCTGCTTTTAAATTGGCTTTGCATATTACCCTGATAACGAAATCTTCGCAATCAGACCTATTTGTTATAGATAGTGCATTTGCAAAAAATGAATTTCCGTCGCATTGCGGGGTTTGATAAAAGCCAGCACCTGCAAAAGTTGTGGTAGAGCCATTAGGGTTGGTTACAATTACTTCAAAATCTCCAGACTGTATCTGTGTCCACCGTGATTGGTCGATTTTACCGTTTGTGCCATTAATACATCTACCAAGTGCCTTGATAAATGTACCGCCACTACTTTGTATGTTATTCGTAAATGCCATGAAGTTAGGTTTTTAATAAGGGGGGTGGTGTATCACAGGTTTAGTGTCATATTCATCGCAGTATCATAAGCTAACCTCTGGATATACAAAAAGTCAGTATAGTCCCCTGCTAACGTAATACCTTGTGATGTTGCAATGCTTTGTCTTGTTGTTGCATCTGCAATAACATCATAAATTAATTTCAGATAATATGACCTCAATATATCAGCTTGTTCTACTGTCAAACCATCACTTGAAATTGAGGTTTCTGTTGCATCATAAAATCCTGTAACAGTAGTCCCTGCTGGGATGCTACCTAATGCAACGGCTATTGTACCACCGACTACTGCTGATTGATGTGCTAATACAACATCGTTTGGCACATTTCCAATACCAAAGATGGTTTTAATAGCAGACAACGAACCAGCGTTATCTAATACTGCTTGAAATACCTTTACAAGTAATTCGCCTTTAAAATTCATTATATTATGTTTTGTGTATTAATAAAGTGTGTATTGACACATTGTTGTTCGCTGCCTAACACTAAAGGATTGATAGGCATATAACTAGATACATCATAAGTACCTGCCGATGTCGGTCTTTCTACTATACAATAGGTAACCTCTTGCACTACACCACCTAGTTCATCAAAAGAAAAGGAATTGTGAGTGTCTGGATATAGTAATAATGTTTTATTACCACCGCCTGTAAAAGTGAATTTTGCATTTACAGAAAAGCAGCCTTTATTGTGAATGTTTACTCCATTGCTATTGTGATAAGGATTAGCTACTCTCTCGCTTATTGAAGAACTATTAAGTATAGTTTCAAACCCACTCAATGCCACTTGTTTCGGAAGATTGTATAAGTCACACTTGCTCAATAGGCTGGCGATATATTCCCATGTCTTTAGATGTGGAGGCTTTTCAAAACCTTCACATTGCTCGAAATGATAAATATCGCACTCTTTAAAAGTAAATGTCTGTCCGTCAGCAGTTATTATGCTAAAACCACCATAATAATCAGGAATAACCTTTGCACCATAAAGGCTTACATCAAGGCATTTGTTGTTTACTAGCCTACAATTTACAATACAGTATGTTGTTCGCTCTCGAATAGGTGGACATTTATCTTTTGGCATCAGCAGTTTTTCTTTATACAATTAGGTAATATTATTCTTTCTTTCACATATACCATTTGGCAATGCAAAACAGATTTATTCTTACCTTTTGTAGAAATTTTGGCAAAGCCAAGCTGGAAAGCGTGAAACTCTCCCTTCTCACAGCCTTCTTGCATCTCAAATATAGCATTACAGCCACACTTAGTAGGGTAGTAGCACCCCATGCTGCAATCATTAAAAAAGATTTCATACGCAGTAAGACTTTGGCAATTTTCATCAAACACAATCCCTTCTAAGCAGGATATTGGAACGCAAATATTAAAAGTCTTACCTTGTATGATATTCAGCATGAGTATTAAATGTTTTTGGCTGTTATACAATAGACGCTAATACCATTAGTATTGGTAGGTCTGATTAACCTTTGCTAATGCTACTTCTAGCTGTGCAGGAGTAATGTCTTTTATGGCATAAGCATAGGTTAGTAGAGCTTCTGGGTCTTTTTTTAAGAACGCCTTAAAGTCTTCACCATACAGGTTAGTAGACTCATCATACTCTAGTACCTTTTTTACTTTTACCTTTTGATTTACCCCACTCTCGTTTGGGCTATCCTCTAGTATTATCGACTGCATCTTTTTTCTTTGAGTGACGTTGTAAGATAAATCCTCTCGTACTAAAGTAAGCTTGTCGAAGTCGATTTGTGATTTTGCAGTGCCTGTTTTTGACCTGCTTGATGTTTTTGTACTCATGTTATGAATTATTTTTTACTTGTTTTTTTTTCTATTTTAGGTTCAACTTGCTTTGAACGTTGTTTTTGAACACTCTGATATATGGCTATTAATTTTTGGTAAGACTCATCTTTAATAGCCTTCATGATTAGTTTCACATCTTCTGTGGTCATGCGATCATCAATACCATACTCATTAGGCATTGCTTGTTTAAATAAAATTTCTTCTTCTTCATACTGTGGTAATCCTTTGAGTGCCAGCAAACAACCCTTTCCATTTTTTAAGTAATAGATAGGGTTTCTATCAACTGCTACTCTTTTTTTGGGTAGCTTTGCAGAACCTATTTTATAATAGTGTTTTGTTTCTTGACCATCTACCTTTACTGTGTAACCTTTGGGATTGAATTTTTCAGCAACAACAAGGTGTTTGAAAAAGGTTTTCCAGTCAATTTTCCCCTCTGGTGAGACAAATTGTAATTTCATCGTTGAATTTTGTTTTTAGTGTTACTGACAAGGGTCTATGGCTGCATTTTCACAGTCAAAAGTAATAGATTCGATAAGCTCTTCTGTGGCAGCAGCATCTCCTCGCCATATACAGTTAAAAGCCTGTTCGGCTTCCCCTGCAAAAGAAATGGTAGTAAATTTAGCATCTGTTTTAGCAACACCGTACTCAAATGTTGTTGTACCAAGATACAATCCGCCTCCAATTCCTAATATGTGGTAGTCATCGCCATTGTTTGGCTTGAACATTAATACTACTTCCTTTAATGCCAAACGCTGAATCTTTTGAGCGATTTCACATGTTACTGTTCCCTCAAAATTCCCTGTTACATTAACAGTATAAGTATAAGAACTTTGTGTGTCGTTAGGATTACCTACGATATTCACGCCTAGTGTATCTTCTGTCACACATATATTGTAGAACAAATGCTCGGGACAGCCATTTATATTAGTGGGGTCAAGGTCAGGGTTGTTCATTATAATATCTGTGATAAACTCTGTACCTGCTGCATCTGTCTGATACACATATTCTGAAATGGCGTGCAAGGCAGCGATTTTCAATTCCGAGCTACCTGCAACATTACTACCATCACAGTTTGTTTTTTGGGCACCGATGCAATCGTTAATTTTGCATCCAATCGCCTGCCCGCATGTTTTTGCCATTTTGATATTTTTTTTGGGTTACTGTATTGCTATCTTATATAGATATTGACTAGGACGTATCTCTCCACCTATTTTATCGTACAAAAAACTAGACAACGTAAATTCTTCCTCAACACCTATTGATGCTAAGTCTAATAAAAGCGTAGTAGGTTTTGTAATATCTGTTATTGTTTTTGTAAAAATACCTAACAACTTGTTATTTACATATACTTCAAGATATACATGAAAATCAGAACGTTGGCTAGGACTTTCTTTGAGATTATCATAACTTAATGCAGAGATGGTAACAGCTACGCTATCGTAGCCATCTTCAATCTTCACAGTATCTATCCGACTATCCGGTCTTATCCATGTGTCATTCCATGACATAGATAACGCTTTTTCTGTCATTTGCACCTCTAGCACCTCGCCATCTTCTAAAGAAGCTGTATAAGCTAGTGTACTGTCAATAGAATGCCAGCCATGCTGTACTAGTCCATTTTCTAGTGTCTGAATATTTTGGTAAGCATTATCTGACATAATTAATGTACTATCGGTAACATTTTCAATTAGCACTTGCCGTTGGGTATTGACTTTATGGATAGCAAAAAGACTGTCTAAAGCTTCCTTGATGGTCATTTGATGTCCATTTAAACTGTACTGGCTTGCAAGTGAAAAAGTATCAATATTCGATGTTTTAAATTGTTGTCCACCAACAACATTCCATGATTCTAAAGCCCATACTGCTAATTCGCCTGTCTCTGGATTGTACCATAGCACAGGCTTATTAGAAGTGGGTTTGGGAGGTGTTTGTACACTAATTTCATAAGGGGTTGTAACAAATAATTTATCTTGAGCATCAATTGTAATATTATTGTTGCTGTTAGGACTGATAAGGTCTTTTATTGATTGATATTGCTGAACACCTTGTTCGTTAGTACGAATTATAGCATGAGGTACTGTAGAACGCTCTAGGCTTCGCCCAATTTTCATGCGTCCTGACTGTGCCTGTACATCGTCGAAAGCAAATAGTACCGTAAGTAATACTATGAAATATCGAATAGTCATTTGTTAATATGTTAAATGTTGTATGCTAATTTCATCTCCTACATCTAGTGGAGTTGTCAATGATACTTCTTTCTTACCATCTTCGGTGTCTGTAACGGTATAGTTGGAATTACTTAATAGCCTTCCATTTACAAAAACACCTATTACAACGATGGATTTATCAACTTTGCCGACTAAGAATGTGTTATCTCCTGCTACAGATGTAGATGTTGATATTTCAGCAGACAAATTTGCCAAAGGGTCACTAGCACAGGAGCAACACACTAATGATTCTAGTGCCTCGCAAACATCTTGCTTTGAGAAACCTGCGGTAACAACATCGCCTATTTTTGTAATTTGCCAATATGCCACTCTAAATGGCAGTCTAGCGTCTGGATATGCTCCGATATAAGCGTTGCCATATAGTGCCACAATTTCAATTATATCATCGCCAGTCTTGTTACATTTGCCACTATTACAACCCCTTAAATGAAAATCACATTTTCCAAAGTGTGCCACCACATCATCGAGGCAGTCTGGCTTGATGATAAAACGCCCACAATGTAGCGGGTCTTTTAGTATATGATATTTTGTCTTTGACATCTTTTTTCTTTTTGAGTACGAAAAGATTATTTCTTTCTTTTGGTACTTGTTTTGGCTACGGTAAGAGGTGGGATATTCGCTTGTCCAATTTCAACATTGAAGAAGTAATACTTATCGCCTGCTACTTCTTTTATATCAACGATGGTTCTTCCCGCTACTTCTTCGCCTACTCGCTCCGTTCCTGACGCATCCGCAAGTTTTCCTTCATTACGAAGTCTCAATAGCCTTTCTGTATTTGGTATAGTGACTTGCGGAGACAGGCTGTCGAAAAGCACATATTTTGAGTATATAGTCATTTGATTAATTATGTTTTAGAATATAGCACTAACTAACTGTTAGTGCTATATATTAAAGTATTACAAGGTTATTGTCTTCGCTGCCAATAAGTTGAGTGCCATCAGAAAATAATACAATTACTTCTGTGCTTATTGGGCCTACATAGCCTCCAGCACCTGCTAGAGTACCATAACCATTACCATTGTTATCAAAAACAAAGTCTAAGTCACTTCTTGTTTCTTCAAAGTCCGGTGTAGCGGAAATAACAACATCATGGGTTAGTCGGACGGTAACCGATTCTATCAAAGCATTAAATCTAGTAGATACTAATGCTTGTACCGATAAGTGTTGCCCTGACGTAGCTTCTTGTCCTAGATTAAACACCAAGCCTTTTGTAGCTGTACTAACATTTATCAAGCTTCCACCGCTCACATTATATGCTGTACTAAGCAAATCTCGTGTCCATACACCTGCATAGCCTACACATTCATTTTCATCTACCACATTGTAAGTAGCTTCTATTGTTTCGCTGTAAGGGAATAATAGCGTTGGAGGGCTGAAATCTGGATTAGCACTAATTCCTAGTTCCGTTGATGTCGTTAGATTGGTAACAGTCCATGAGTTTTGTGTAATCGCTGTTGAACCAGTAACATTAGCAGTAATCGTTGCATCTCTTCCTGTTGGTGTTTCAGCACCGCTTGCAATATCAATACCACCATCCAAATCAGTACTGCAAGCAACACTAATATCAGTCGCAAAACTGCCTGTATAATCTTCAGGATAAACAATTGTAATGCAGCCTGTAACTGTATCTAGTGTAAAGTTACTTTCAGCAAGCCCTAATAGACCTGCTAAGACACTTGCTAAATCGCCTGCGTTATCTACTTTGGTAGGATTGTCTCCACCAAGCGGAGTTAGATTAAGTTCTACACAAGTAAAATCCGTTACTACAACACCTTTACCATCAACCACCTTAATAACTTGCTCGTAACCTTCATCATCTTCTACTACGGCATCTGTATTGTCGCATTTTTGAAAATGAGCCACCGCTTCGCAATTTCCATCTGATGATGTAGCTACTACTCTGATATATGATGCCACATCCGTTTGATTGAGGTCTGCATTGGGCACACTTAGTGTTGTTACGTCGCCACCAAGCACCGTTAGGTCAGTTACCGACTTCGCTTTGTTGGCGATTAATTCGCTTGATAAGGAACACTTATCAGCTACCATCGTGTTGTCTCCATACCATGCCAATGTAGTACCTGTACCTGTTGCCGTAGCGGTAAAAACAGTATCAGTAGCACCTACTTCAAAAGTTAAGGTAACGCCAGCCTCGCACTCAACAACAGTATCATCGGTTGGATAAACCACCACTAGGCAAGAATAATCGCTACATGCTGCTGTTACACTAAAAGTATCTTTTTCGTCAGAGCAATGGTCGGCAGTATATGTTAGTGTACTACCTGTAATCTTAGCTGTGCCATGATATGGAGTATTTTCTATTACCCAGTGAACACCCGCAGGAAGCTCATAGGTAAGTTCTGGAAAAGCACCAGTCATCGTAAACACACAAGGCTGATTGTATTTTACAACAACACATTTGGGGATATTGACGTGACAACAATCATTAGAGTCTAATATAGGAGTAGCCAACTCAAAACTAACTGTTACATAGTCGCCATGCTTGGCATCTTCTGGCCACTCAACCACATAGGCAAAGCCATTATCCATATCTGCAACACCGCCACCTGTTAAAGTTCCGTCTGCATTAGTGTAGGTGTAGTTAATGCTAACAGGACACTTTGTTGTATATATTTTTAAAAAAAGTGTTTGTTTCATTTTTTCTGTTTTTTGATTGTCGTTTAGTATGATTTTAATGCTGTCGCATTGATACGACAATCTTTTATTAACGGAGTGTTTCCTATGCAGAATTGGTCTGGCTGATTAATCAATGGGAAATCTTCTAAGTAGCAATCTCCAGCGTTATTAGTCATTACCAATCGAGGATTGACAAAGGTAACTCCTGCCATACCTTGATAGGTCATTAGTAAATGATTTTCATAGCAACCGGGCGTTGTCACAACCTTAAATTCAAGTTGATTAGACGATAGGCGTTTAGATGTTCCATATACCAAATTACTAGGCTCAAATGCCCACCATTGATAACCATCAATATTTTGCATCACCTTAACTCTAGCAATTCTCAAACTAGTGGCTAGTTGTTCTGGGGTCATTGCATCTTTCACTACATTCATATTTCCAGCAAGACCTTCAACAAGTGTAGCATTAGAAATCATTTGAAACATCTCTCGTGATAGATATAAAGTATAATTTCCTAGTACAGGGCCAATATGATTGTCAATCTGTGCTTTCTGAAACTGTCGCCTAATAGTAAGATAAGCCGTTGCTTCTGTTGGACGTTTATAGGTTGTAGAGAACGGAGTACGAGGAACACCATAGGCACTATAATTAAATAGTTCTACCCTTGCCGTAGCTGAAGTCATGCCACTTGCCGCAATAACACCGAAATTCTCTAAATCTACAGTATTGTGAGATTCTTTTGCAGTAATCAATATGCTTACTGCCTTGCCATTTTTCCATACTATTTTAGGAGTATATAATGGCTTGCCGCTCGCTATCCTAACATTTAAAATTTTAGCAGCAACAGCTAAAGCGGTCATGTTGTGGTCGGTAGTAAATGGTATAGTATAATCTACTGCTCCAGAGCTAAAGCACACACTTTCACCATCTGTAATATCGCCAGTAAAACTTAATAATTTAGTATGGTTCAATGATTTTGCTCGACTATGCCAAAAGGTTTTCTTGCGAATACCATCAAACAAAGTCAGTCTTTTTTGTGGAGAGTAAACATCACCATCAACAATGCATTTATCAATGTCAGTAGCAAGATTGGCTATTAAATCTTCCAAAAAATAATCATATAATGCCTCTCCAATAGCTTCTGCTCTAGCGTCATTTGACATTTCTGTCAAGTTCATTCCATTTGACACCATTCTACTTAGTACAACATACAATTGACTGTCATAGAGTTTTTTCAAGCAATATTTCCTATTGTTCTGAAAGTAAGACATGCATAGATACTCATTGGTAGAAACATCCACATCTACATCCTCATAAGTAGTCTTACATTCTGTTGGAGAATTTGCACCTGCATATATACCTCTAGCGGACCCCATTACACTAACATAGCCAACTAAAGCTATTTTAGTATCCATGCTTTCTTCATACATTAGATTAGTATATTCGCCTGACTCTTGTTCCAGCCAATATCCATATACACCTCTGAAATAATTTACGGCCAGAGACTGCACCGAAAAAGCATCATTAATATTAGGATATTGTGCTGAATACAATGTAACAGACTCGCCGTTCATTTTTTCAATATATCCTGTGTAGCTGTTGCTTTTATCAAAACATGGGTCTGGCAATCCAATTTTTCCCCCAAGAATTTTGCCGTGAGCAATACGAGCAACTAAAATTACATTTTTTCTTTTTAACATTTCTTTCTTTTTTGCAGTGAATTACTTAATGTTAGATACTCGTTTTTGTAAAGCATCTATCTTTTCCATTACTTGAATGAAAGTGCCATTCTTTTTTGAATTGCTAATAATTTGCTTTAACTCCGTTTCAGACAAGCCTTCTAATTCTAAGGATGCATTAGAATTACTTTGGGCATTGTTTTGAGTATTGTTTTGAGACTTGTTATTGAAACCACCTTCATTAAATCCATTACTATCAATAATTTCTTTGTAACGAGCCACTAAGTCATCGGCTTTTGCTAACTTATCTTGGGTTTCTAATACCGTTGCATCACGTTCCGCTAACTGTGCAGTAAGGGTGTCATTAGTAGTTTGTAATGTTTGATTACCTGACTCTAAGGCTTCACAATCTGCTTTTAATGATTTGTTTGTAGCTTCTAAGCTTGCTAATTGCTCCTTGTAAGTTTGATTAGTAGCCTCCGCTGCTTCAATTGTTTTTGCTAGTGTAGCTAGTTTTTCTGCTACCGAACTATCTACATCCTCATTATCAGTTGTAGTAGCTACTGTTGTGTCTTTATCTTGGCTGTCACTAGACAATTGAATTAGACAGTAATTGTCTCTATCACTCTTTTCTATATCTAAGAAAGTTGAAACAATGTCTTTGCCAGATGCAGCAACAGTATGAGTTCCTGTAATGGTTTTATTTTTTTCCGTAGCCATTATTTGTCGTTTTATTTTTTTGTATTTTTTTTGTTGTAAATGGAAACAGTTCTTCTAACTGCCAAAGGGATAGGGTTGCCATCGGTAGCAATCTCGTCAATAAGTCCAATCCTTCTAGCGTCTCTAGCTGTCAAGGTTTGTGCGTTAAAGGCTGTATCTTCATCTAATGTGCGATTGCCACTACGTCCGCTTAAAACATTGTTTCGTTTTCTTCTAATGTCAGACTGCATAATATTGTTTATAGCATCTAGGTCAGATGTAATCTTACTTAGCTCCTCCTCTGATAGCGGTTTCCCATCTACCCCTATTAGTTTGTGTGTTGATTTAGTAGCTGTAATGTAGGTTACTTTGATACCTATGCTTTCAAGAAAAGAACTATCATCGATATGGGTAGTATATACTCCAATGGAACCACAAGTAGATAGTTGTGAGGAGGCAATACAATAATCGGTACTTCCAGCTAACCATGCTGCTGCCGAAGCAGCCATTTCTATGACTGACACAATGGGTTTGTTGACTTGCAAACTGTTAATGGCATTAATGAGGTCTTTTGTACCATCAACATGACCGCCAGGGGAATATATCTTTAGCACCACACCTTTGTTGTTTGTGTTACGCATGATGCTACGAATAGTATTGCTTAGGTCATGAGTAGAGAAGTAACCAAACCAATTACGTTCAAACCAATCTGTATAACGTTTAAATACGCCATTTACATTAACAATAGCAACATTGTCTTTGGTAAAGCTAACATCAAAGCCATTAACAAGCCTATTAACATTATCTTCATCCATGGCTACTATATTGGTAGCTTCTAAATTAGATAATGCAATATCAAAGGTTTTATTTGGTGTAGTTGGTATCGGTTGTGTAGCAGCATTTACTAACTGCTTTTCATAAAGCCTAACTTTATGTTGTAATTCAAGATACCCTGTAGCTGTTAAAGCAAGTATTTTATTGTTCATTTGTTGCAAAAATAAAATACCTAACTGCTGTATGCAAATAAATTTATATAGGAAAGAAATGTATGGATTGAGATAGGCAAAAAAAAGACTTTTGGCACATAAAACTCAATTTTATGTGCCAAAAGTCTTTTCCGTATTTATTAGGTACAGGTTATTGGGTGTGTTAGATGTATGGCTTTAGCTTTTTTCTGGTTAGCATTTTTACTTCATTTTTGGTAACTATTCCATCTTTATTAACATCCATTGGTATGTTCATTGCGTATGTATTAGGGTGTTTAGACTTTGTAAATAAAATACAGTTGTCTGTACATTCTAATGCAACAGGGTAGTAGATGGCAAACTTTAGGTCTGCCCAGTTTGCAAGTTTTACTTTCCTAGTTCGTTCCACCTCATGTAAATATTCTTTTATCATAGGTAGTTGAGCAACTCCACTTTTAGGAATAACACCTTTATCTGCTGTCATTTGCATAATGCCTTTAGCAGAACTCTTTTTGTGTTTTACCGTTTCGTGAAAGGTACTTTCTGTGTATGCCACCGCCATAAAATCATTTGGAGTAAAGTGAAATTCATTACACAACTGTACGACACCTGCCATAAAGTCGTCTATATGGCAGTTCTTGATGTTTTTCTTCGCTACATCATAAAACCATATCTTGTGATAATCCTTTTTGCTATACTCACTTGGCTTAAATCCTGTATTTAACAGCAATAGATTGAACATGTCATTGTTAGCTTTTGCTAAATGTAAGTTCATGTTGGTACTGTCAGGGTTGTTACAGCCAATACGAATAGTAAACACCAATAATAATGTTAATGTAATTGTTTTTTTCATAGTATATTTTTTAGTAAAAAATTTCTTGCACAAAGATAAAAAATAAAACGATGCAAATAATAATTTTAACAGAAAAAATATGAAAAAATCGACAAACACCAACCTAGTAACAAAAAAACAAAGCAGTATAGGTATCAGCCTATACCGCTTTATCTAAACTAAAACAAAGGGCTAAAGGAAAGAAAGCCCATTAAAATAATTGTTTCAAATTTTTTTCATCAAAATGGCAAGTCGTCTCTGTCCTTACTACCACTTTCAGCCGTTGCTACTTGTGTTCCTTGTGAACTAACCTTATCAACAGCTACTGCTTTTCTATCCGCTATAATATTGAATGCACTAACTAAGACTTTTGCTTTTTGACGTTTTGCATTGGTATGCTTATCCGTCCAAGTATCATAATCTAGTTTTCCGACTATTGCCACCATCGTGCCTTTTTGAGTGTATTTCAAGAAAAATTCTGCGGAAGCACCCCATATCTCAATGCGATGCCACGATGTACGCTCTGTCCATTCGCCTGATTTTGCTTTGTATCGCTCTGATGTGGCTAGTGATGCTGTTACCTTGCAAACACCGCTATCGAAATAATTTGCTTGTGGCATTTCGCCTAGTCGTCCTATTAAATTGACATTGTTTTTTGGATTAACTCCCATATTTGTTTAATAAATTTTTTCAGCACATTACCTTTTGGCAGGTCACTTGCTATCTGTATTAGTTGAAGTTGTTGCTCTTTACTAATACCATCGATAACTGACTGTTTGTTGTCAGCATACGCTAAGGTTATTAGTAGTTGCTGCAAAGATACATCTTTTTCTTTAATATTCACAATTTCTTTTATCAATTGTTCTAGCGAAATAGTAGGCGGTGCTATGCTGGCTTTTTCTTTTTCTTCTTTGAGCAAATTGGCAGCCCTAGATTCTTCAACAGTAGGAGATTGCGGTATAGCACACTTAGACACACTAGCATTAGCCGCTTTAAATCCTTTATCTCGCCAGTCAAAGTCAGAGAAGTAGCTGGTCAATCCCACCAGAAAAGGAAACGTGTTATAGGCAATAGTAATAATGGCATATACTGTGTTTATTTGCCCCACAATATTACTAGGTACACCCACACCTTTAAGGTTAATTGTAAATATAGCAGCAAACAGTAATCCCTGTATTGTTAATATCCATCTATAAGGTACAACAATAAACGCTAAAAAAACAGGGATAAGCAATTCCAAGCCTAGTATATAGCCATTTAGTATTAAAGAAGCGGATAGGTATGCCAACACCAATTGTACAATGGTAAATGGAATGTGGTAAGAAGGCATACAGGTAGCACAACCTATGATGGGGTCGTGCCAGTAAAAATACTTCTCGCCATATCGTTTACGCAATCTCATCTCTAGGTCGTGGCTAAATTTAAACAGTATTTTGTTGGCTTTTTTCTCTATGCTTCCTTCGGCAGCATTTCTAATGCCTACCACGCTCATGGCTACTAATTTTGCTAAGACTACTGCTACTAAAAGGAATAGCAGCAGCGGTGCAAAAAACGTTAAATAATCTAAATTTTCTACTATCATTTTTTAGGTTTTATGTTTTACAGTTGCTGGCTTTACTTGTTTTGCCAACTATTTTTTTTAATACTTTTCTTTCATCGCATGTACTAGTGATAGGTAATGCAGAATTTTGTTTGGCACACATTGCATGGTTTTTGATAACTCGCATAACAACATTGCGAGGTTTCTTTTTGGAAGAACACTTAGTAATTATCATAATATTTATTTATTTGTAATGAGTTTGTGAATAATGAGTAAATTAATAAACGGCATAGCGTTATTGGGGTCGCTATGTGTTTTTATTACTCTGTTATATATGTTTAGTACATATTCTTTAAAAGCTTTTGTAACGGTATGATTTCGACTATATATAGGTGATTTTGTTTGCTGTGACCATACAATAACCACTTTATAAGCTTCTTTTGGCAAATTAATATTATCAAGCCTAAATCCTATGTTATCGGCTACATATCGCATCAAAAAGTCAGATGTAATACTAATATTGCCTAGTTCATCTTTTTTGTATTGCTTCATGTAGTCATAAACTAAATTTATCTCGTAGTTAATATGGTCATTATTATTAAATACAACCTCCTCCACACTAATATTAGTAGTATCGCTATCTCTTTCATAGCATGAGTTAGGCGATGTAATAAACCGTTGTGCATCACATTCAGATACAATCAAGTCTGTCCTTTTGCAATGTTTAAGCCACTCTAGCACAGCTTTTTCTTTGTCGGTACTCAATGTGTCTGCTACTACATGACTTGCATCTAGGTTGAAATGCCCATTCGCTGCAATACCATCAGAGAAATAACTAAAGCTTACACCTGTTATTTTTTGCTCTGGGGCATCGGGCGGTGTCTGGCTAAGTACAAAATATATTTGCTGGTCTCTAATGTAGCTAAAACGAGCCTTTTCAATAGTTTTCTGTAGCTCCTTTTTAGAAAAGCCTTTCCTTACTAAGAATGTTTTTTTCATTTGCTGTGATTTCTTTTGATACGATTCTTTTAAAATGATACTTGTCTAGTAAATCTTCTATTGTGGCAGAAGTCATGCCATACCACTTACCTCCCACATTATAATCTTGCAACTCTTTTTTTATCGCACTTTCGACAAACACATATAGGCTACTTTTTTTAGTGGCTATCAGTTCTATTTTTTCATGACAGTTACTTTGTATAGAAGACAAACGAGATTTCGGATTGGTAGTATTACCTATTTTGTAATAACACTTATCACCTTCCACAACCTTAACGACATATATCAATCCAATAGTATTAAACTGTCGTCTAACAGCTTGTGGCTTACGTTGTGGCAAAAGCGGTGTTTCTTGCTTTTCAAAACCAAAAGAAAGGATAATGTCGTTTACCATGTCTGCTGACAAATCAAACCATTCGCCATGCCTTTGATACGGCTCTAGTAATGTTTTTATGTCTTCTTCAACAGTAATGTGGTTATTTGTCTCTTTGATAGCATAGATAGTAACAATATCGTAGCAACAACTTTGAATACATCGTAATCTAGCCATTACATTAGTAGAATACCCTATTTTGTAAATAGGCTTGTTTAGCACTTTTAATATATACACCTTTCCACTCTTTGCAGGGGGGTGTTTACGCTTTATCTCCTTCATATTATTGGATTAATGACTACATAATTTATGCCGAAATACATTTGGTTGGTCTAAAAAGACATATCCAAAACTATTGATAATATCTGCTTTTGCTATACTAAGTATATCATTACCTATGATACCTGTAATATAAGTGCCGTCTAACAACTCATCGTACTGCCCAAATATACCCCCATCTTTATCAAAAATCATCATATCGCAGCTAAAGGTGTCTGATGTTTCATTAAAGGCAATTTCAAAACTACAATATCGAGCATCCTCTTCTTGCCCATCTAACCCCATATATGTTGCACTACTAAAGTATCGTCCTTTTTGAGGTTGGTGGCGTAACAAGCTAGGCAAAGCTTCTTGATTAATCATAGAGGCTGTAGCTCCTGTATCTATCACAAACCACCTTTTTTTGCCTTCTATGTTAATTCTTATAATAGGATGGAAAGAGTCACTTGATATATCGTCTTCTAGTAATGGCAAATGATAGCTAATCGGTATAACTATTCTATCTTTTGTCAAGGCAGGGGCGTTTAGCCCTACATAGTCACAAAGCACTCTTTCATAGATTTTTTGGTCTTGTGTGGAGGCTATTGTAGCATATCCTCTGTGATAGGCTTCTCTTAATATCGTTTCATCTGTAAGGTAGCAATCTAGCAAGGTCGCTTTTTGTGGCACTAAAGTATCTACAATATCCATGATACGTCTAGCTAATGACAACGGCAGTTCTCGCCTACGGTCACGGACTATACTGTCTGTTTCTAAATACCACTCTTTTGAAATATTATCTATTGCTAAGTAGGAGTAGATGTATATATTTCTTATCACTCCTTGAAAGTGCCACTTAAAAACCGTTACATAATCATAATCGTGTACTAAATGGCTAGGCTGTATAGTAAATGACTGACCTTCTTCGCCTATAATAATAACGGTGTCAGCCTCCATATCTAAAAGGGATTGTGCTATGACTTCTGTATAAACATCTAATTCATCTTTGGTACTAGGTAGCATAGTTACAATAGCACTCAACTGTAATGCGTTTACAATAGCGAAATTCAATATCGACTCAGGCGTATCTGGAATAATTATCTTATCACAATATATCATTTACTTATTTTTATTCTATAACTAAGGCAAAAATAGTGTTTTTTTTTGGTTTTTACAAATAGTCTATTTTCTCGTAAATAACAAAAAGTTTCGCTTGTCTTAATGGTGTTTATTTTGCGATGTTATAGATATAGCTATATTTGCTTAATTTAATTTAACAAATAAATAGATTTAATGAATACTTCACAAAAGACAAGAGGTCAGAAATGCAATAGCGAAAAACTAGAACTAATATTAAATGTTCTAAAACAGATAGATACCTCGATTGTCGATGATAAAGGTTGACATATAGGAGTGCCACAGTCGAGATATGATAAGTTGGTACACAAAGCAGTTTTGCTTGACCAAGTATTTAAAATAGCCTTTGATAGTGAGCAAGTACAAAAAGTGGTTTCTAATAATGTGAATATTGAGCCTGAAATTGAGCAGGTTTGGCGAAAACGAGGATGTTATAAATTTGAAGTAAGAACCAATGAGCAAGTAGCGGAAATAAAAAATAATATTGAGATGTATGAATATATAACACATCAGGCTCATGCAGAAGGGGATTTTGGCTACCTTTGTAGTTCTAGGTGGTGTAGGTGCCGCCAATAGCACTCTTAAATACCTCTGTGTTCTATAAATAGAACGCTTATTCTATTTATAGAACACAGAGGTTTGAAACTGTTTTATAGTATAATTTTGAAATATGAACAATAAAACGTATATTTGTCCATTCTTTTATAAAAACATAATATATGGGAAATTGTAATAATGTAGTAGTCGAAGAGATTACATCTAGTGGTAGAACGCATACCGCAAATATACAAAACATCCAATTATTTGCAGAACGCTTTGGTTTAAGTTTTGTGCGAGGCGATACCGTTGGACTAGGAAATTCTTGTGTGGGACTCAAAAAGAATGGTAAGTGGGTAGAATACAATCCTATGAATTGGAAAACACTTGAAGATATAGATGGCTTTTGTGATGAGCGTTTTACAGATATTGTTCCAGATGGTGCTTACACAAAGAAACAATGCTTGGTGGTGCTTGGCACGGACTGTAATGCAATAACACAACTAAGTAATTGGGTAGATGACTTGAAAACATTGAATGTTGTTGTAGAGAGATTTGACACAGGAGCTACAGGACACCAAGCACTTATTAATGGCAAACATTCTTATGGCGTGAAAATACCATAAGAATGAATGATAATACCAATGTGACAATAAAAAGGTCTTGGCTTTCTATGAGTCAAGACCTTTTTATTGCAAGATATATTATATTCAAATAAATTCCTTTTAGCACCGCTCCCTTTTCGATTTTTAAAAATAACTTTAGGAAATATCTGTTTTAAGTTTTCAATAAACGACTTATTCAATAAAAGAGCGTCAAATAAAATGCTTTTAAGGCGTACTTCTATTCTTGCTTCATTAGGCTCTTTTGACGAAAGCAAATGGAAAGCAATAAAAGAATAAGATTGTAAGGCAAAGAAAATAGACTCTCTATGTCCTCTCAAATCCTCTATTTGCATTACTTGATTGTCTATCTCATAAAACACCTTTATCTGTGGCTGTACTTCACTTTTAATTCCAAAAAAACATATCGTTTTCTATGGCTGCTGTAAAGTGTTCAAAGTATTTGTTCTTTCCTTGATACAAGAATACCTGATGGCAATTAAGGAAATACTCATCAAAATTAGGGTATGTCCTTTCTGTAAAAGGATTATAAAAGCCATTAAAAAGTATATCTGTTGTTATTGTTAGTGTCATTTAAGTTGTTGCTTTAAACATTGCAAGGTTTGGGTCAATTCGGAAAAACTCATCCAACAGCATATAGTAAATGTGACATTTTTGTAGATTGTTTTTTGAAGCTAGTAACATCCTAACATATATTACTAAATAATCTTTGTGTTTGTGATTAGACAATACACGACTAAATACATAACCAATATATTCATTACACGTTTCTTCGTCATCATACATTAGTTCATCTTTGAATAATTGGTAGTTTTTTTCAAGTAATTTCTTAAATTCTTTATCGCTATTACTAGCTATTTCTAAATAAGTATTACACAGCAATTCGTAAATAGTGCTATCGTCTAATAAAGATAATCCCTCTCGCAAGTCTGACACTAATGCTTGCATTACTTTGTTTTTTGACACACTAGATAGAAAGTTAAATAACTCGTCTTTATCTTTAATTATACTTGATATAATATTGTTAAACATGATAATTGACATATCTTTCTTTGTAGGTGTTCTATAAATATCCTTATTTATATTTGTTGCACTTACCTTGATGTGTTCCAAAGTTTCTGCCAGCATCTTATCGCAAGTATTTTTCCCTGTACTTTCCTTAAATGTTCTAAGTTTTAAGTATTTAGGTAGCAAACAGAGTACAGTTACTGCGTGTTCATTTGACACAAGCCTATAACAAGCATTTTCAAAAAAACCTACATTTTTCTCTAATAGTATTTCAAGATACTGTGTAATCTGTTTGGTAATTTTATTTTTTGTATTCATTGATTTTTTTTTAAAGTCATACTTTTGCGTAGCGTGACTATTAACTAAAAATTTAGTTGAAAGCAACGCTACGCAAAAATACACCTATTCACTTGCTAGTTCTAATATTGTCATTAGACGTTCTTCAACGTCTCGCAACTCATTTCCTATAATATTGAAACTTACCTTATAGCCATTGTAATAGCCAAGTGATAAGTTTTCGTTGCATGAATTGCGATAGTTATAAGCGGTTTCCTTTATCTGAACAACAAGACCTAGCAATAAATTTAGTTCCGCTATCAATATATCGGACATCATTTTAGCTAAACTCTCTTTTATCTTTTCGGCTTGTTTGATGGTATCTAGCACTTGTAATAGCAAGATGTTAAAGCCTTTGGTATATTCTGGCACATCATCACAATCTAAACATTCTTTAAGGTTTCTATCTAAACGCATTTCAATACCTTCTAGGTGCTGTATTAATACCGTTAAATATGGCGTTAAATTATTTTTCATACTGTGGCGTGTTAGTGTAGTTAATAATTTTAAGTTGAATTTCCCATTGCCAAGCGTCTTGTATGAATTCAAATATTACAGACAAGTCTGTTATCTTTCTTTCTTTCAACTCGTCAATATAGTGTCTATTGAAATTGTGATGTGCATGTTTCCACTTTTTCTGTATGAGTGCAACAATGTTTTGAATAGTAGGATTAGCTACATAAAAGTCAATAAATATCTCATCTACTCGGCAGTAGCCAATAAAATACAGTCCTTTCTGATTGCTATTTTGTTGGCGTAATGCTTGCTCATCTTTTAAGAATTTGTAAAACTGTTCTGTCTCATCCATTAAAATTTTAGTAACAGCAGGAATCTCTTTAGAGTGTGCCATCTCATATATCGCTACTTTGTCTTGCAATACTGCAATAGACAATAACAATTCCTTGTCTGTCATATCCTTTATACTACTAGGTATGTTCATATTATTTTTTGTTTATTATAAATAGTGTATTAAATTATTGTCTGGGTCATATAACTGCGAAAAGAGCCTTCCAATAGAATAAGTAATGACTAGTATAAATTATATTTAGTTTTTAGTTACTTAGCAGCTATTACCCAGTCGTATTATTCTGAATTATCCAACTTCAATAATTCTATTTCTTCACGAGGTACAAGTATAGTAGCATTTGCTTCTAGACCTATCATGTACTTACCTTCTTGTTTGCCAAAGAGACGAACTGTTTTGCCATTGATTTTGTAGCGAACATAATCATGTTGTGATATGTCAATATCAGCATCTTCTACACTTTCATCAAAATAGTCTGGTACGGTATTTAAAATGAAACCACGCAATTCATTTGCAATTTCATCTGTTGGCGAACCAGTTAAACCGTGTGCGGCCATTATCTCTGCTTCTCTAAACAGTCCTGCATTAAAAGCTAGTGCTGCAGCATTACTAAACAAGTTAGAACGAGATGGCTCGTATTCTTCGTTGTTTGGAATGACAAAAGCAACTTTTTTGGCTAAGTAAAAACCTTGAGTGAATAGTTGCTTTGCTTTACCTGTTTCGCCATGTTTTTTGAGAGTAAATGCTTTATCGGCAATGTCAGCAGCCTTTTTTGTTGCTTCTCTTATTGCTTGTATTTGCTTCTCATTAAGTTTTACTTCACGTTTCCAAGACATCGAATATCCATTATTACTTTCTGTCATAGCAAGGGAAATACTGCCTATATCTTCTTTTTTCATATTAATTTTTATTGATAAAATTACGAATCGACCTAATCAAGTTATTGTCTGGGTCATAGTCGGCACATACTTCATAGTGCATTAACACTTCGCAACTGCCATATTCTAATACTTGTGAAAAGACCCATCCAATAGGATAAGCTATGACTAGGATAAATACTATTTTTATAATTTTTTGCTCATTATATCTAATATTTAATTTTTTGTAGGTATTTTATTTTTGATTCAAAAATATCATTACTTCTCTCAACAAACCTATCTACTTCTGATTGAAGCATAGGCATCGGTAAATCCAACCACATTAAGGGAACTTTTAATAAGTATTCGTTTATGCCATTATTGTCATAGCCAAAACTATGAAGCAATACCACATTCTTTCCTTTAATTTTGTAACGTACACTTATTAGATGTTCGTTGGCTACATAAGAGTTGTCATACTCTTGTAAGTCAGAAGACATATATTTATGTCCGATGAACGCTGTTTTTGTACCTACTAAAAATGGAAATTTACAACGAACATGAAAATTACATTGCATTAACTTTTTGTGAAACTTATTAAGTATCAAGTGATGCTCCCACGCCTTACAAGCCTTAGCAGTTGAAAATTCTTTGCCATCAAAGGCACAATAAACATCTACGCTTTTTTGAATGGTATTCATTTAAAATATAGGTTTGTTATTTAATAATAATATCGAATAATCATTTACTACACCTACTGAAATTTGGTTCAATTGCTCAACTGTTATAGGTGTTTTCGGGCATTTATCTAATAACTCAAAATTATTGCTTGAAGTTTCTCTACACTCAAAAAATAGTAATTCTTCTTTATTGCCATTCTTCCAGTTTCTATAATGCAATATTAATATGTCTTGAAAGCGATAAATACGCTTTACATCATCCAGTCGAAAACCAACTATTTGGTCGCCACTTATCATATTCCATGTACTGTCACTTCCTTGCTTACAGATAAATAGCCATTTATTTATTTTCCAAAGGTACTGGTTATTGCCAATGTACCTTAAACAATCATAACTAGGTTCGGTTCGGAAAGATATATGCCTTAGTATGTCTCTACTAAAAGTATAATTACTAAAGTTTAAGCCTCGTCTTTGGCAAAGCCAATGATAAGCAAATCGCCATTCTCCATTTGCATTGACATAGCAGACATTCAAATAACCTTCATTGTTAGATAATCGTTCAAGGTAGGCACTTTTTAATATCTTACCATCTTTACTGTATATCTCTACTAAATCTTCTGTTGTAACTTTATTTAGTCCAATAGTCACTAATTTAATACTCGTTTCAGTATGCAATAAAAGATAGGTAAAACCTTTTTGCGTATGCTCTTTCAACTCCTTGTATGGTTCTACGCTATATAGCTTAGTTAATGTATTATTTGATGTAATATGATAATACTCTTCTGGGTAGTAATGACCTAGTCGAACTACATTGCCATCTAAAACAGTAATAGATGTGTTATCAATGTTTTTGAGTTGCAATAATGGCTTTTTAGCATCACTCCCCCATAATTGACGTACTGTACTATTATCATGTGTCCGATGATAACTCAAATTGACATAAGGCTTGTTGTCACTCAAATAATAGTGTTTGCTTGACGCTGACTTTGATAGGTATTTATCAGCAGGCAAGTCATTTTCAAATAACTCCCCATCATGCACTTCAAAAAGGTTTTGATACTCCTCTTTACAAGGTATAATTTCCGCTAACACATATTTACCATGTATCTCAATATGTCGAATATTGCTACATTGAACAGCAGTCAAAAATTTGCCAAAATCAACGACATGGAGTTTGCTATTTTTATAGTGCAGCAAATAGGCATTACCTTCATGTTTATCAAGCCCTAACCTAACAACAAGGTAGTTATTGCGTTGCTCGACATGAATATTAAAGCCTAATGAGTAGTTTTTGTAATCAAAGATTTTTTTAATAGCTTTAGTTGCTAATAAATTTTTAGGTGTTGTTAGTTTCTGCCAAAAACTTCTATTGTCTTGGCGTGCCTCTACTGCAACAATGCCATTTGCAGCATTGTAAATTTTGAATAAGTTTTTCATGCTTTATTTAAGATTTAAGCGGTCAAATAATAGTTTCTTTAATGCCTGCACACTACCTTCTTCGTTTATGTCGCAAAACACTGTTATCATGCCAAAATGTCTTTTCATTATGGCATCTATCGCATCATCAGGCAAATCATCTATTCGTTTACCATTTAGTTCTTTCCAGTATTCCAATCCTTCTAAAGCAAACTTCTTTGTTAGAAAGTCATATATAGCCATCAGTTGATTACTGCCATTGATAGCTTGGTAGGAAGCATAATCTTGTTCATAAAAATAAACTGGTGGTATTGGTATGTTCAAAATCAAAGATTCGATAAGTCTTGATTTTTGAATATTATTCCAACGTGTTTGCGATTCAAACTCGGAATACAATATATGTTTCTTCTTACCTTTATATGTACTGTCTAGTTTTTCAACAAATTCATGTAAATGGAAGTATCCTCGACACACAATGAGCCGATTTTTTCGATATTTTTTATAGAACTCTGTATCTGTCATTTTATTTTTTTGAGTTATTGAAATATTCCTTATTAGGTGAGTTAGGTATTTTGGCATTAGCTATCATTTCCAAATAACTTTCATATTGCCTTATAATATCTTCTAGCCTATCTAGTTCGCCTAATACTATTTTGGCTACGTTGTCATCGTTTAACATTTGAAGCAACTCACCTTTTTGTCTTAACGTTAGAAATACTGTCTTTTTCATAGTTATTACTTTTATTAAATACTTACAATTGAAAACATCAGATACAATCGCTCATAAATTTCTTCCCACAAATCGTCACTATCTTGTATCATTTCTTTTGATAATAAAAAGTCATAAATCATATCTCGCAAATTATAAAAATCACTTATAAGCACTTCTTTTTGAAGTATTTTGTCAAAATAAAAGTACACCAAAATATTATTTAGCCTAAGTACATATATATCTTCTGGCAGTTCCCAATGTGACAAATGAGTTGGTTGGTTTGCATGAGTCATTAAAAGAACGTCCATTAAATTAATATTAGCATCTAAAGGATATTGTGCTTTTTGTTCGTGAGTAGATAGGTTAGGTATGTTTATAGCATACACAGGTTTACTATCATGGCAAGCAATTTTAATGTTTTGGCGTTCTGCTTGATTAAAGTTTCTTGGTATATAGTGCAATGTATAAAGCAGACTATCTGCTATCTGACGTTTTGCACTCTCATCTTTTTCAATACATTTGTTGAAACTCATTAAATACTGACTAAAATCCCAATTAGATATATCAGTAATAGCTAATATACGGTTGATAATGTTTTGTTGTACGGCTTTGTATGAAACCATGTTTTTGTATTTTATTTTAACGATATACAAAGATAATGTTTTTTTTGATTTTTTCACATTTTTTGATAGTTTTATTTTTCGTATCTTTGCTAGAAAAACAATGATAGGCAATACTTATGAAATTAAAAAGGTAGGTAGCAGGTATGTTTATCCTAGAATAAATCAACAAAACAGTATCATTACTTACTTGCTGTACTTTAAAGAAACGCCTAATACAGTTTATATAGGCATTAGTAAGTCTTTAATGATAAGAATTTCACAGCACATTTCAAGTGTTAAGAGAAATATAAAGAAAAATAAAACGCTGTCCTCAAAAGAGGAATGGTTGCACACCAACCTACAAGAGGCTATACTTATAGTAAAGGTTTTGAATTTAAATATCAACATCGAAAAGGCTCGAAAGGATGAAAAGCAAAAAATAGAACAACATATTAAGAGAGGGTACGAATTGGTAAATGGTAATAATGGAGGAGCTTATTATGACCACGATAAGCCTGTATGTCAATACAACAAAGACGGTATGTTTATTAATAAGTACCCATCAATATTATCAGCATCATTAGCAGTAAATATATCAGCAAGTGCTATTTCAAAGGCCTGTAGTTGCCCTACTAGAATAAGTGCTAAGTATTATTGGCGGAGAAATTATTTTGAGCAAATAAATGTATCTAAAAAGATAAGTAAAGGACAAGTAATAAGTGTCTATTCATTAAATGGCAAAAGAATACAAACATTTACTGATATTAATGCAATATCTAAATTTTTACAATGTCACAAGACAAATGTTTACTCCGCTATTGCTAATAGGAATGCATGCAAAGGGTATTTGATTAATTATGGGACTCGAGACAATATTGCAGTAAGTACAAAGTTAAGACGAAGACGAGGAGGACGTATCGCTTCCTACGAACTTAATGGTAAGTTAAATAATATTTATCAAAACATAAAAGATGCTAGTGAATCTGTAAATGTTAGTTGTCATGCAATCAATCAAGCCATCAGAGGCTATCGAACGGCAGGCTCGTTACAATGGCGAAGGCATTTAAAAGAGGAGGATGTTGTAAGCAAAATACCTGCTATCAATACTTATAAAACAATACCTGTATATTCTTACTGCAAAAAAGGCATTTTTGTTTGCAGTTATGAAAGTGTTAGTGGTGCTGCTACTGCTTCAAATACTTGCGTGAGTGCCATCAGCAGGGCTTTAGATAAAGGAAAATTAGCTGCTGGCTATCAATGGAGTAAACGAAAAAAGAATGCTATCAAACCATATAGCAGACGAAAGACTTACTTTGCTTATCATAAAGATGGTTGCTATATAATGTCTTTTGATAGTCCTAAAAGAATAAATGCTTTTTTTTCAAGGGAAAGAGCTATTAGCAGCGTTCGTAATGCTATAAAAACTAAAACAATGGCTTATGGCTTCCAATGGCGTTTATTTAAAACAGAGAATATTGAGCCTTACAAAAGAAAAGGCAGAAGTAATGCACAGAAGGCTATAACTTAATTGTCATAGCCTTTTTCTGTTTTTGTTTTGAGTGAGTTAATACTAGAACAAAGCCGCTTGTGCTTGCATTGCTACTGCATTGTTGCAGTTTTTGATAGCTGTTTCGTAATACTTATCTTTGAGTTCGATGCCGATACCTTTTCTGCCCAGCTTCACACTTTCATACACTTCACTTCCAATTCCTAGAAATGGCGTAAAAACAGTTTCGCCTACGTTGCTCCACATTTGCACACACTTTCTGATGACAGATAGCTGTAATGGTGCAATATGCTTTTCATCACCTAATGCAGTACCTTCTCTATTATTTAGTACGTCTGTTCTTTTAATATCCATCCATGTCTGTTGCTTAAACCCTTTTAAGATATTATTGTAATGCTCTACATCTTTAGGCTCGACATTCCACACAGGACTTGCCCATCTTTGCCACGTCTCTAATGGGAAGTTGTCTGTATTTTTGTTGTTTACAGGTGTCCATGATTTCTCATCCCCTTCCCACTTTCTAAATACTGTACAATACTCTGGCAATCCTACTCCAGTATAGGTACTATCTTTTCTTAGTTGCTTATATAACAGCCTTTGCGTTTTTGTTCTTTGCATTTCAAGTATGGGGTCTGTCCAAATGTTGATTTTAGAATGGTACTTAAACCCTGCTTCCTGCACACTTCTTGAATGGTCTGCTGTAAAGTCATACAATCCAGAGTAGCCACTTGAATTTTTATATACTGCCAAATCCTTAGTGTGACAAACCATCAGCCTGCCAGGCCGTAGTATTCGATATAGCTCCTTTAAAAGAAATCCGTACTGCACAAAAAACTCCTCATGGCTATCATTATTCCCCATATCATGGATATAGTTAGAATAAGTAAATAGAGAACTAAACGGCGGAGAGTAAATTATCAAATCTACACTATTATCAGGCACTCTTTTTATCTCTATTGTAGAGTCGCCTTTCATCAAATGAAAATCCTTTGTTTTAAATTCAGCGAAATCATAACTATCTAACAAGCCAAATTTATCCCCATTGATAAACTTATTCATTTCTGACTGCATTTCATTAAATTGAGCTTGCTTACGCTCAATAGACCTTACTACATTTTCCATAGTATCTGTTGTTATTATGTGAATATTTACATCATTGATTTGCCCAAATCTGTATGAGCGTCTTATAGCTTGGTATAACCCTTCAAAAGAAAAGTCTAAAGCACAAAATATTTGATTGTAGCAATTTTGGTAATTGAGTCCAAATTGTGCTATCTTCTTTTTGGTAATTAATACTCTAAATTCATTTTTTGCAAACCCTAGCAGTTTGGCTTTCTTGACATCTGCCTTTTCCGAACCTGTTACAACTTTAGCGTCTGGGATTAACTTTAAAAGTAGTTTTTCCTCTGCATTTTGATTAACCCATACGATATATTGCTTATCGTCTGAATTGGCAATATCAGCCGCTAATTGACACCTATCTACTAAGGTTCGCTTTAACTCCCTATTGAAAGATGTTGCATTGACATTCCCCTCATTGAATAGCAATCCATTATCTCTACGCTTGGTAATCACTTGATGCTCATGGTAAATTAATTGCGGTAACACATAAGCATCGCCACAATACCCTATATCACTTGGGTTAGAAACCATCATTGCCCATGAGCTAATCCAGCCGTAAAAATCACGTTTTGCATGACCTTTTAGCCTGTAATTATTCATGCCTTCGTCTCGCACAAACCATTTGGCTCTCATGTCTTGAGCATCTAAGACACCTAAAAACTCTGAATGATTACCTATTTCATTCAAGTCATTTGGACTTGGTGTAGCAGTACAGGCTAGTTTGTATTCCGTGTCAGCGAACAACTCAATGATGAGCCGCTTATATTTGCCTGTAAAATTCTTTAAAATAGAACTCTCATCTAAAACTACACCGCTATAAATGGATACATCTATATTGTGAAGTTGCTCATAATTGGTAATATCAACATTGGATATGTCAATATTGAACTTGCAAGCCTCTATTATTGTTTGCTCAGTTACTGCCAGAGGTGCTAATATCAGGACTCTACCTTTCGTGTGTTTGGCTACTTGATTAGCCCACTCTAGCTGCATAAATGTCTTTCCTAGTCCGCAATCCATGAATAGTGCAAATCTCCCTTTAGATAATGCAGTCTTTACAGCATGTTTTTGCCAGTCAAACAGCAAGGGATTTAGTAGGGGGAGGGGTATATCAAATCCGCTATGGATGTGACGTTTTGTTTTAGTTTCTAAAAATTCATTATAATTCATTAATTTTACGTTTTAGTTTAAATCTAAAATCAATACAATGTAGCACAAAGATAGTTTTATTTTTAAAGTTTGCATAATTTTAACAACTTTAATTTTAAACATATCTTACTTATACCTTTTTCTGTTTGTAGTACAATCATATTGCTTTAAATTCGGAATCCATAGTCTCTTCTCATTACATTGTTCCCAATAACGCTTGGGTACTTTTCTTTAAACTGTTTAAATGTCATTACATCTTCATTTATATTCAGAGGATGCTTAATATAGTAAATAGGCTTAAAATAGGCAACTCCCAATGGTTTACTATAACTAACAATGCCTAACGTATCGTTAGCTGGCAAGTATTTTGTCATTTTCTTGAAAAACTTTTTTGATGTTGATAATTGTTATGTTCTATCAAGTGATGTATTTCAGCGTCTATAACTTTCATTTCTTCGGAAGTAATATTATTAGATTTGCAAAGTATGTGGCATATTCCATCTATAATATGTATAGCTTTGCGTCGAGGCATATTACTGTGCTTCACAATATAACCATCTACTTGACGATTAATGTATTTTACCAATTCGTTTTTTGCAGTTTGGAACTCACTATAATCATCAGCCCATACAATCTCCACAACTTTAGGAGTAAAAGCATTATATTTTCTTTTCATTATATTTTTTTTAAATAATTTTTTAGTGATAAATACCCTTTTGGCATATACTCAAATGCGATAAAACAACTTTGAAGTATATTGTCGTTAATATCTTTTGAAATAACAAAAATACTACGGAATCGTTCAATACCTGCAAATACGATATTTTACAATCAACAAACTACAATTATTTGTTTTTTTAAAAAACTATTGAAATATCACTTTTAACTAACTTAATTTAAATAGCTTGTCAATTTCCTTTTCCCATTCAAAGTCTTTTTCGCTATTGGTATATACTCTACTGTGACCGAATTTTATTTTTATTTGCATATAATAAAAATCGGGATTGACTTCAAGCTCTTTAGTAAACTCGCTGTCTAGGTATTCAATCACTTTTATATGATTAATGTCTAATCCATAATACCCTTGTAATAAATAATTTCCCCATTTAGTGTTGAAATCCCATACAGTCATAAATGTATTTGTTTTTCATTTCTTTAAATAACTATTTTCTGATGGTAGGTAATATTTTGGCACATTCTCAAATGCAACAAAACGACTGCGAATTATATTGTCGTTAATATCTTTCGATACAACAAAAATACCTATGGCATCGTTCAGTACCTGCAAATACGATATTTTACCATCAACAAAGTGTTGCAGTATTTTTAAATCAACAATACTATGTAAGTATGTTAGTATGTTTTCTTCTATATTATCTTCCGCTAAAGATACTATGATGTTTTGCCCTATTCTGTTTTTGCCACTCCATAAAACAGGCTGCTCATCAAAATGCAATACTTGTTTGTTTCTCGTAATGCTATATATTGGACTGTTCATTTGTTTTGTTTTTTAAAAATAACTATCTTTACTTACTGTTTTAGAGTTTAATAGTTAAAGCAATCTATTTATTGGCAGTAAGGAAAAACATCATTGTCATAAAATTTCTGCATTGCATTAAAGCAAAATTCAATATCTTTCTCTGATACAGGCTTAAAGTGCCAAGCATCAACACCCACATTTATTAAGTCCCTTTGGACTTTCCATAAAGAGTGTATATGACCTGTAATCCCCAACTTTGCATCTTTCATTAAATCAAGTGCCTTTGTTGGGTAGTGGTTTAGGTAGCACAATCCAAAGTTAAAATAATCAAGCATTTCATCATCCAAAACCTTATCAAAAAAACTATTAAGAATAGGCATCTTATCGATTGTGTCATAATTGCCTTTTATTAAAATCAACTCTGAATTTGGATAAGAGTTCCTTATGTCTTTAAGCACACTCCTACTACTGTTTGATAGGCTATAAATAACATCCCCTAAATGATAAAGGGTATCGCCGTCTTTAAATCCTGATTGCTTAAACTGTTTTAAAATTTCAAAATCTTGTTGAGCAATACTTTGAAACGGCCTATAAAATAAATTAGGTTTACCGTTTATTCCTATCCTGTCTTCCCCTAAGTGCCAATCTGACGTAAAATATACCATATTTTTTTAAAAGTTTAAAAGTAATCTTTTGATTTTACAGCAATTACACTACTGCATTCTTAATGCAAAGATAGTATTTTTTTTAAATTAAGGCAAAACTCTAAAATTAACAGTCGTGAGTTCTTGCCCCCCCAAAATATAGTTTAAGTTTTCTATGTAGGCATACGCCATTTGCCCACACACTTGTGTTACTATTTTAGCACTACTCATTATCAAACTATAAATATCTGCATCACACAAATATACTTCACAACTCAATAGAAAACCACAGTCGATAATCTCAAATTCTCGACACCAAAAGCGATTAATTAAACCTGTGCCATGCCTATCAGAAAAATCAAGGCTAAACCTATCTATATCATAAAAATAAGCATAACTATAACGTCCTAACCTAGTAACACCATCACCTAGCGTATAAGTATATACATAAGGTCTGTCGTGTATCAATATCCGAGGTGTTGTTTTGTCATTGGGTGCATCGCCTATTTGTGCCACAGGAATCAATACACCACCATCTGCTGGAAACTCGCCCATAGGCGTAGCTGAAAAAATGCCACCACCATTAAAGTCTGTATCTTCATCTTTTAGGTTTGCATCTTGCAATTCATAGCATCCCCTGCCTAGCGTTATCTCATTTCCTCGCTCCTCCTCATATTCCTTAATAAAATCGTCACTATCATTATTATATCCTATACACAAAAAGCGAGTATAGCGATTGCTAATACGCTCTTCGGTGCAAGACTTGCAATCTATCTTGTCTCGCCAATCCTCCGCTTTTTTATAGACATTCCAATCGTCACCATAAAAATCTTTGCTGTGTATCATACACACTTCTTTATTGTCATTATCTGTCAAAAACAGAAAGCCATATTTTTTTTGTAAGAAATCAATGGTGTCTATAACCTTTATATTTAGGCAGTTTAAATCTAAACTCACAGGATTACCTAAGCAAACGCCTTGTTCTCCGCTACTCTTATAGCCTACATAGATACTTAGCTTAGGCGAAATATCATCATTATTAAAAGGGTCGTCTAAAGAACCATTATTATAAATATATAGTACATCTGGATTGGTGCTTAGATAAGAATCTTCATTAAATATTTCGTATGTTTCGCCATCGAAAAAGAAAGACAAAAAGTTGTTGCTATTAGCGTCTGTCGCTCCGCTAAAATCAAAGACATATCCTGCTGTCAAGCACTCACAGTCTAGTTCTTTGGTAACAGTAATTCTTTCTGTTAAGTTTCTAATCTCCGTTACAGAAGTAGTCGTATTTGTGCCAAAGCCTTGCACGACTACTTGCATAGCAATAGTTAGGTTAATGAGTATCGTAACTTCATACTTCCCTTTCGTGATAGCACACAAGTTACCATCTCTTTGCATGGTATGAGAATAGTCACTAAAGGTAGTACCGTTGATATTCCATTGAGCTATACCATTTTCATCATCTGGTAGCAGTTGCACATTAGAGCCATTACCTAATATATTGCCATATATCACAGGTATCAAATCAGAAGGGTCTTGACTGCCATAGATTAAGTTATTCGTTCCTTCATTATTGTAAAAGTCAAAGAAAAAGGCTTCGTCTAATGTTGTACCTGCTAATCCGACATTCTCGTGAAGGTCTGCTCCTACAATATTTTGACGTTCATCTAAAACCACGCCATTGAAAAAAGGAATAATCAAATCCCTTATCTCATTACTCAATGCGATGTCGCCTTTATACTTAAAAGTGTAACCAATAGCATCAAAAGCAGCGATAAGGTGCTGTTTGATAAAGTAGGCAGGTTTTAGTTCTAAACTGCCACCGTAGTTGATGGTAGGATAAGTATATAGTTCGCCTGTGTCGCCATTCCATGTTTGAGTTATTGATGTATGTATTGTTGTATAATTATGTTTACCATAAGTTATTAAATCGCAAAATTCCTTATCTCCTAAGAGATTACGCCATGCCAACTCGTCTCCTATAACCTGAATATTCCTATCACAGTTTCTCGCACGTTTATTAACTTGTATCAGTCGCAATCCTTTCAATATCTCTAAGCCACTAGATTTGATGATAGTGGATATTTGGGAGCGTTCACACTTTTCTAGCGATTTCAATAACTCAAAGTTATTCGGAGTGTCACGCACACAGATAGGAAAGGTATAGTCACTAGATACGGCTGCTATATTGCTAAATATCTCGTTGGTTTTGATAATCTCAATTCGTTGGTCTTCACACAGGTCTAAGGATTCGCCGGATGGAAGTACACATACACATACGCTCATAGTAAGTATTTTGTAATCAGTAGTCTTGCAAAAGTAGGCTTTTATAGTGAATTATGCAAAACCATTCGATGTTGCTTATGTCTATTTATTTCTGCGTTCCATTCATAGAACGCTTATTCTATAAATAGAACGCAGAGCTTTTAGTGCTGTTTTATAGCGTAATTTTGAAATATGGATAATAAAACGTATATTTGCATATCCTAAACTAAATAATACAAGTACACTTAAAATGATTAAAAACATTTCTGAAACAATCAGCGAAATAATGCAACAAGTGTGCAGTATCAAACATAATATAGATATTTCTGTAAAGTCACAACACGAAAAAGACCCTTTGATGCTTGGCTTTACCTTTGGAACAATATACTCTGCTGCCCATAGATGCGAAAAGAAGCTAACAGAGCTTAACAAGCTGTTAGGACAGCCAAAAACAATAAGAAAAGACGATGCCTTATAGCTGTGTAAAGACTATGGCATCAAAGAAGTTTGGTTTAACTATTTTGAATTGACCAACTTGCCAGAAGATGTGGTTTGGAATGTTATGCTTAACATTGAAAATGGCATAATCGGTGTGAGTACAGGTTTGATGGCATACACTCACTATCAAGGCAATTATTATATCGGGTCTTACGAAGAAATCAATTCAAAACTTCCTGATTTGGTTGAAGTGATTTTAGCATTTGGACTACTAAATAATCTTACTGAACACAAGAGTTTTATTACCTACCATTATGGAGTTGCAGGGCATCTTACTGTCGATAGTATGCTTAGAAAGAACTCTGGTAGCTTTAAAATAGAATATATTAAACGACCAAATACAAATAAATTGGATTTTATTCATTCGATACAATCAGATTTACAATCAGGCAAGTGGCATTTTTTGAAAAACAATAAGTCACTTGGCAACATAATCAATCAATTAACTAACTATCCTCATGTTGAAAATGACAAGACTGCTATGTCTTTGGCATTGATACACGAGTTTGTTAGTAATCATCAATAATACAATAAAATACACAAAATGGACAAATCAAGAAAAACAGATGGTGCTGCTGCCATTTTAGATTATCTAGGTGATGCGAAAGTTATGCTATCAGAGATAGCAAAGGTAGCTGACACTCCTCCAGTAATGGCTTTTACATTGGGGCGAATTTATGAGCTTATTAGAGACGCACAAGCAATAGCAACAGACTTATATCACAAGAATGAAATAGCTGCAAGCAATGAAGTGACAACAGACAACTCTGTATCTAAAACATCGTCTAAGTTTACCAAAGAAGGGAAACTCAAATATTATTTTGATGTTCGTACAATTGAGCAAGGACATCATTATCAAGTACCACAATATCAACTTGCAGGACTTGATAGCACCGAAATACTGGAAAGCTTGCCATCACAACCGCTTGATATAAAGTTTGTTCGAGGTAGTGTGTCAAAAGATGACAACACTCTACCAAAGACTGGCACTTTGCACGAACATTTATTAGTAGTAATGATACAAGACTTGCGGTATAAAAATGCGCTAGTACCATCTACACAAACAACTATGGTTATTCAAAAGTTAGAGGAGGCATACGACTTAATTTTAGAGCGTAAAAGCGATAGAACCAATCGTGGAGTACTTGGAACTTATGAAAAATAGTGACTTTGCGTAGCATCACTTTCAACTATATTTATGGTTACTACTGATGCTACGCAAAAAAGCAGTTTCCGAAACCTCATAAGTGGAAGGAAAAGAGGGCGTAGTGGTTCGTCCAACAAACAAAAGCTTGTGAATCTACTTAGCAAACCATCGTTTCTTCGCCGACTGAAAATCCTAAAAGCAAACTTAAATATGACAAAAACAAACATCGTAAGCAGAGCCACATTAGATATTTTTGAAGACAACAAACAATTTGTGCAAGAGGCTAATAAAATACTCCTACAAATAGAAAAGACAAAGGCTTTGAAAAATGATTTCAAGGTAATGCTTTCTAATCATATTGCGTTTTTGGGTAAAGATAAGAACCACGAATCCGTAAAGCAAATTAATACTTTAATTGGCATCTGTGACGTTACATTAACAGCAGCACAATATGTACTGCGACAGGAATTTGTAGATTTGACCGTTAATAAAATAGTTCCTGATAATTATGCAAATGATTAAGTATTACGACAAACACAACAAGCTATTAAAGCGAGGGTATATAGTTAGGCTGTCGATAGGCAATGATAATCTTATTGGTATAGTATCTTGCTATAAAAAGCAATGGTACATATACTGCTTGTATCACACCTACAACGGAGTTCAATATGATAAAGAGTGTATTGTTTTGGGTAACTTGCCTTACGTTGTTGTTGATGGGAAACGCACACTAAGAGATGTCACAATAGAAAAAGATAAGCCCTGTATTACCGAATGTATTTACAATTACAGTTTTATATACTCTGGCAAAACAAGGTTTAAAGACAAAAAAGAGCGTGACTTTTGGGTAGGATACATGTGTCATTGGAATGGTTGTATTTACAACAATACATATTGCCATCTGTTTCTGTATAAACAAAATAGCCAACATAAAGACACATTTTGTAATTATGGCTGCGACTTTATTCCTTTAATCATTAGGGAAGTTTATAATGACAGATGCTACTATATATTATCATTGTTCACACCTGACGATGAAACCATTAGCGATATGTATTTTCATAAGCAACATTTACTGGAAGTGAAAAGTATTATAAGTAAGTATTACAAAAATAATGAATGGTTACAAATGTTGTATCGAAAAGATTATATCTCACATCTACACAAAGCAGTTTCCGAAACTTCATAAGTGGAGGAAATAGAGAATGTAGTGATTCATCCATCAAGGTGTACACCTTGTAAATAATAAGCATCACAACTGCAAACGTTATTTTTGAAAGAACATAATACAGTATGAAATTACTAGATTTAATAAAAGCAACTAAACCTAACTTTGTTATATCAAAACCAATAAAAAAAATATGCAAAAAGTTAGATGATTTTGTAAGTGGCAAAATAAAAAACCTAATCATAGCAATCCCCCCTAGAACATGTAAAACAGAGCTAGGTGTGCGTAGTTTTATCCCATTGTTGTTGGCAGCAAAAAACAATGGCAACATAGCCATTGCTGCTCAAACGACATATCGAGCAGAACAACTAGCATTGGATGTAAGAAGAATTATTAACAGTAGTGAATACGAGTCGTTTCTACAACAACATGGATATAATAACAGTCATTTAAGTCACATTAAAGATAGTTATTGAGAGAATACAAGGCAAAAAAGGTTATACACTACGACGGTTGCAAGCAGTATAGTGGGTAAGAATATTAAATATTTGGTAATGGATGACATCAGTTCTAATGAGCTACTTTATGAGAATAACAATAAAACATTCGAGCAATATATTTATTCATTACGAACTAGATTGAATAATAATAGTCAGCAACTTGTAATTACTAGCAGGAGTGCAAGGTTCGATTTTGTAGGAATGTTGCTACATTTAGATTTAGATGATTGGACGTATTTAGCTATTCCTGCTGTAAAACAACGCAAGAAATCTCAAGCTAAGTCTTTATGGAAATATAAGAACCTATATGATTTGAAATACTTCTATAACAATGCCACCCATTCAGGTGTAAGCATATTTAGTTCTTTTTACCAACAAGACCCCAAAGAGACTGATATTGATAAACTCATTGAAGTTGTGTTGTATCATAAATACAGAGATAAATATACTAGACCACGTCAAAAAGCACGTATCATTAATACATTAGAAGGCGTTATTAAGAAAATGGAATCCCCAAAAAGACAGCCAACTATTTAATGCAATGAACAGTAAAGTAAATGTAATTGAACTACCAAAAGCTAAACAGGTGGAATTTGCTAAATACATTGAGCTTAATGTTTCTTAGTTATAGACAATAACTTAAAAACAAAGACAGATTCAAAACCCAAGTAATTCTTAAATGGAACATGGTGGCGGTTGATTGCACTAACTGATAGCAAGGTAGGAAGTGCCGTTCTTGTTCGTCAAAATTTCAAAGGCCGAAAGGATATGAGCGTTAGAAGCCAACGATAAAACTCTTTAAGTGAGGAACAATCAAATCTGTTAAAAAAACAAAAATATGAAACGATACTTAATCTTCAAAGGAACCTATTATTACCCTATTGGTGGAATGGAAGATTTTTTCAAAGATGTAGGTAGTATTGAATCTTACAAAGAAGCAATAGATAATTTCGTATTACAGGAGTACGAAAAAGAAAAAGACATTTTTAGTAAACAGGAGTTTTTAAAATACTTTTATGAAGAATTTTGGTTTCAAGTTTACGATACCGTTAAGCAGGAAATAGTATATAAAACATATAGGTAAAACAATAATAATGACTAAAGAAGAGATAAAGACACTAAGTAAAGGTAGCTTAATTTTCTTTGCTGGCTATACATATAAGTTTGCCGAAGTTAAAGAGTTTCCTCATGGAGTAATGATAGGCATATATGATGAACACGACACTAGCCACATTGATTATCTTAACCCAGAAAATTGTGAAATTGTAAACCTATGCCATAATTGTCAAAATGGTTGCCCAACTTGCAACGGTTATGGTTGGTATTGCTAGGTAAAATATTACCTCAATGCAATAGCGATAAATAATAAAGTGTAAGGCTGTGGTTTAAAAATACAGCCTTACACTTTACGAATCTTTAGCGATACCAAACTACTATAATGAAACAGCTAACTTTCATATTGTAATTAATTAAAAATATAACCCATACCCTATACATGCACTAATTGCTACATGGTCATTGATAGAAGGAATATTAGCTTTACTCCATATCAAGTCTGGCAAAGACAGTTTAATAAAATCCATAATCAAGTCAGCAAAATCGCTTCCGTAAAACTTCCCACCTTCCATATAATTATCTACATCAATACCATTGTCAATCAGCTTTTGCTTTGCACTATCCGAAATATAGCAATCTCCATACTCTGTGCAAATGTGCAAGGCAGAACCATACCTAGGTAACTTCCCTCCTGTAAAGTCTCTACTGTGATTGAATTGTACGCCTACTAACTTACAACTAGCTTTATAAGCTGCTCTAATTTCCTCAATAGGCTTATTGACATCGCAAATAAAATCCTCTGTTATGCCATGTCCATCTTGAGAACAGTCTCCTAGTGTTAATTTAACTAATGCCATTTTTTGTTTTTTAAATTTCTATAAAGATAATGTTTTTTATTAAGTCAATATCTTTCTATCTTTTATCAAATAATCCACTTTATCAAAAGCAGATTTCCAAAAGTCAATATCTGTGGTCTTAATGGTACAATCTATTTTTTGATTTTTCACTCCTCTAAGCAAATCAATAAAACAAATTAATTGAACAACATTTTTTTTGTCTGCATTAACATCATAATACTTTATTGTTTTCGTTGGTTCGCTTTCCAATATATTAATCAACACATCCTCTATTGTGTCAAGTCCGTTCATATTATTTACCTGAACAAGCGATATAGTAATATTACTGTCTTTTGGCTCGGTGCGAAAAAATGCTATTTCCTCGCCATCCTCATCTGTTTCAAAAACAACACTCACATTTAACTTTTCAAGTTGTAATATCCATTCCACTAAAATTTTGATGCTATCCATATTAGGCTGTTCCTCGTCAAGCCTTAGTACGCAAAAGTGATTACGATAAGGAGCTAGTTGTGGTTTTATTTGATGGAGTGCATCAATAAAATATTTATCTGGATTACCATAACACTCTACATATCTATCTTTGTAAGTCAAGCCTACACATGGGTATTTAGCAATACCATAAGTACCATTAAATTCAGCCGTTAAGCCATGTTTATTAGCAAATGCTATAATTATACTCCTGTAATTCATAGTTAATCTAATCGTTTGTTTTTGCTAGTTTAATAAGTCAATATCTATTGTCTGCCGCTTTTCTTAGTAGCAATTCGTTTGCTTGAAATATATTATACATTGTTTTAGTTTTTAATTGTTAAATAAGTCATTGTGCCAAAGAGTAGCAAGCAAATTAAAACTGCTAGTATCTGTGAAAAATAATACTCCCAAATATATCCATACTCTAAAGCTAGGGCATCTAGCCTATTGTTCATTCCTCGTTGTTGGCGTTGCTTGTCTTTTATTTTTTGCTTGTTTGCAGTTGTACTGCTTTTTAAAGTCAATAGGCTATCTATATTTACTGCTATATTCTTAGCAACACGCTCCGTCTGCTCAATTTTTACATAATGTTCAATGGCAGCACATCGAGTTTGGTAAGTGCTGTGACAGGCATAACTACATATCAGCAGGATAGAGAGCCATGATAATATTGTAAGTTCTTTCATTTGTTTTATTTAAGTGTTTTTGTATAAATATCAAGCATCTGCATCGTGGTATATTTATTTTTCCAATTATCATGGCGAGAAGTCCAAATATGATGTCCTGCACGAACTGCATTGGTGTCTAGCCACTCCGCAAACAATAATGCTTTTTGTAACTCAATCATTGCCGTTTCTTTTTGTCCCATTTAAAAGCGTCTATCTTTATCTCACGAATTATCTCTCGCCACTCTTTCCAACAATTGTAGGCGTGTAACGCCCTCTTCCATCGCTTTGATAGATATTTTTCAGTCGCTTCTAATTTTTGCCATTCCTTTTCTGATAGTTTAGGAAAGTTGTTAAATACCCCATCGTTTAAGGCATAATAATTCTCTTTATTTTCATGGGAAAAGTACCACCTGCCTTCTTTGACGTAGTAAATTTTAGAGTGATACTTTTCATTTCCTCTAATCAAGTATTCTCCATCAGGTAAACTCTGATACGGAGTTGGATTCGCTACCAAATCGCCAAAATCAGCTTTTAAGTCTTCATGTGAGAGTATTTCTGCAAAATTAAAAGGGGAGTATTTGATTTTATTCTTCATTGTTACTGCTTTACGCTTACACTCTTTTACTAATATAACTCCCATAAAACATTTCCAACATTGCTCAATAAAACCTTTAGCTTCTTTCAAAGAAGTGCAAATTTTATGCTCATTTGCGGTATCATTCGACATAGTAGGAAAATAACAGTTAGCTACATAAACAATCTCATCATCTATTACTTGCCTATTTATCCATGCGATTGTAATATGATTAAACTTTGCCACTCTCGCCCATCTGCCTCTTTTGTCTGGATAATTCGTATTACTATATCTGTTGTGATATATGATTTTGTTTTTCATAACCCCTGATATGTTAGTGGTAGATAAATTAAACTGCTATTATTTATGTTATTCTATAAAATCGTTTAAAAAGTTATAACTCACGACATATTATACTTGACGCACGCCCACCTAAACAGGCTAACTTAGCCTTAATTACATCAAAATCTGATAAGCCGCCATATACCATTTTTCTAGGAATAGTAGGGTCATGTTTCGCCTCCTCTTCATAGTAGTGCAACAACTGATAGAATTGCTACATAAGTATTTCGGTATCTACACTAAAAGCATTGATAAAACTATTCCCCAATAGCACCGACTGTATTTCGCTTAAATCCCAACCAACAGGTACGGTTTTATACTGCTCATTATTATTCTCTTCATAGAGTGCTGCTCCTTCAAAAGACTGCAAGATATAAGGGTCAGCAGTAATCACATCTACCTGTTCGATACTACCTTTCTTGTTTTGGATTGCTAACAGCATATCTTTTACTTTACGCCTGTTAGCAACTCTTAAATAGTGTTCTGGAAAATATAATACAAAATGCTTTCTATTGCAACGACTGCCATTTCGTATATAATGCAATAAATCCAACTGTGAAGCACTTGCTAGTTCTTCATTGTGTCTTACATCAATATATAAATTTGCGAAGTCACAATGCTTTATTTCTACTGTTATTTTCATTTTACAAATATACTGTTATGGTTAAATTTCAAAACCTATGGATAATCCACTAAGTATTGTCAATAATGTTAAAACTAATATAATATTAAAGACCTTTTGGTATTGTTGGCTTGCTTCTTCTATTCTTGATATATCAGTAAAAACTTTTGGTATGGACGTTTTTATTTTTACTGCATCATCAATACATATATTATTATGCAAGACCAACACCTCATTTGAAAGTAACGTATCTATTTTGTGAATTATGTTCACTTGATACTCCATGCCTTTTGCTTGCTTTTTCCGAGCAACATCACTTAGATAACCGCTATAGATAAATATCACTATATTAACAGCGACTAATACAACATAAATTACTGTCATTATTTTTTTCATTCTACAAACCAATTAAGTTTTTATGATATTGTCTTAGTAGTTTTTGATAGTCGATATTCTCTAAGATAAAAACAAAGGTTTCCATGATGTCAAACATCTTTTTAGGTAACTGCTCTGTTAAAAAAGGAAAAAACATTGCCAATTCCACCTTAAAGTCATGAGGCTCATCCATGCCATACCAGTCAAGCTTGCTGTACTCTTTTCGCATTGACATATCTAATCGCTTGTCTGTACGAATAGTAAATCTTAATTCTCTATACTTACTATTCATCTTTTTAAATAGCCAATAATTGTATAGTAGTTTGGTTTCCGTAGGCTTGCGATAAAAAATATCCAAGTCTATTTCATACTCATAATAGTTGTAATAGCCATACAAGTCTTCATCATCACTTAATAAATATCTATCTGCCATTTGCTCGGCAATAGGATAGGTGTATTTATTATCTGCAAGTTCTTTGTGGACACTTCGCCACACCCCTTTTTTATCTAAAAAGGTAGTTGTGTAAATAGGCTTGTTGAAATAACCATCTCTTTTTTCGCCTGTGTATTGGTATCTAAATATCATTAATTGTATTTTAGCCTTGTACTTCAATTAGTGCATTAGGGTGTTTTTTGCAAGCAGCTAAATATGCTTCCATAGTTGGCACAAACTGCTTGTATTTGCCCCACCCATTTGATGCGTTGTATTTTTTAAAATAAAATGGTCTCTCTTTTAGTTGTGTCAATCCTTTTTCAAGATGACTGATAATATCTTTAGCATATAATTCATTTTGTTGTTGTTTTTTGCGATGCAATAATAAATGAGGCTTCCATAAAGGAATATAAAGTTCAGAATGTTCCGCCATTGGAATTAAGTTTCTTGTAATATTGGTTTCAAAAACTGTTTCCTTAAAAGGAAAATCATTTGCTGTAATTACCAATTCAATATCTAATGACATAGTGATTTGAATTTATCTATGAAGAAATATATTTTTTTAAAAAAAATATTACTGGACTTTGGAATTGGTGGGTTATCTAGTTGATGCCACTTTTCCATGAGTACACAAAGTTTGTTTTGGTCAGTAGATTCAAATGTCAAGATAACAGTATATCTGCCATTGCTATCACTATAAGGCTCATGCTTAAATCTAGCTGTTGGCATATTTTCACGCATAAAGGACTGCAATTCAATTAACCTTTCTTTGTTTTTTACAGGAAATCCGTAAGTTATCATTTGGTATTATCTTTAATTAATATTTAATTATGAAAATTTGGTGTTATTAGTGCTAGGATTCATATTTACCTGCTTTAATACTCGCCTGAAACCTAGATACCTCAATAACACAAAAAAAAGGAATGCAAATCTCTAATATCCAATATTTTTTATGATTAATAACTTCCCCTTTTCTGAAAATTATAGGAAATTGAAATACATATCTTGAGAATATACTCAAATAAACTTCTATGCCTTCTGGGTGGTCATAGTAAAAATGAAATAATTTAAAGTACATAATTTGTTTCTTTATTTAACACACCAATTTATAATATTTAAACAATTGGATTTGTAAATTCTAGCTCATTGCATCCACTCATCCAATAGTATATATTTTGAATCTCATGTACATATTCTATCGAAATCCAACATCTGTTTAGGTAAGTGTAATACCTAAATTCGCCATCGGCAAAAATGGATGTCGAAAGCGGTTTATTTTTTTTTGATAAATTAATATTTTGGGAACACGTGCTAAGTTACATATTCTATTTATCAATACCAAGTAATTGATAAAAATCTTGCTCATTAATAATCTTGACACTAGAAATACGTTGTGCTTTAGCAAGTTTAGAACCTGCTTTTTCGCCTGCCACCAAATAGTTTAGTTTTTTACTAACGCCACTCAATACCTTTCCGCCGTACTCTTTGACTAGCTTTGTCGCATCACTTCGCTTCATGGTTTCAAACCTTCCTGTAAACAAAAATGTCTTTCCTTCTAACAGGCTGTTGGCATCTGCCTTTACAGGTTCATCTTTCCATGTCTGCACACCATAAGATTGTAGCCGTGCTATCATATCACGATTTATTCCTCTATCAAAGTAATCAAAAATTTGCTGTGCTTTCTTTTCGCCCACCTTATCAATGGCTTGCAAATCAGCTACTGACATCTTATACAACTCCTCAATACTATTGATTTGCTCAACTAAAGCAGTTGCAATAGTACGTCCTATGTCTTTGATACCTAAACCAATAATTAGATTTTTCAAAGGCATTCTTTTAGAACGCTCAATATTTGCTTTCATCTTCTCTACGGAACGTTCTCCAAAGCCACTAAGGTTCATTACGCTGTCATAGTCTATATTGTAGATGTCTGGAATATTTTTTATAATACCTGCCATATACAACTGCTTAACAGTCTCTTCGCCCAAGCCTACAATATTCATAGCTTTTTTAGATGTGAAAGCTATCAATTGACCCATTAGCTGGTCATCACAACTAGCATTATCACAACGCCATACACTCTCGTCATCCCATCTAAAAATAGGTTTTTGACAGCAAGGGCAGTTATCTGGAAATCTTACCGCTCGTTCTGTGCCATCTCGTTTACTTTTATCTACGGACACGATATAAGGTATAACATCGCCTGCTCGCTCCAATAGTACAGAGTCGCCATAATGAATATCTTTGTCAAGCATAAAATCTTCATTATGTAAAGAAGCTCTAGTGATAGTTGTACCACCTAAGTTTATCGCTTTCAAATGAGCTACTGGCGTTACAATACCTGTTTTGCCTACTTGAAAAACAACATCTTCTAGTGTTGTATAGGCACGTTGAGCGTCAAACTTTAACGCTATCGCCCATCGTGGATGATGAGATGTGCTACCTAGTTGCTGCTGCTGTTCTGCTTGATTAACCTTAATGACTAGTCCATCTATCTCATAAGGATATTGCTCTCTTTTAGATTGCCATGATTCACACACGTTAAGTACTTCATAGATGTTTTTGCAGATGATAGGCTCATGAGTAGGAGTAGTAAATCCTAAGTTACGCAACAACTCTTGTTTCTGTTCTTGTGTATCTGTTAAAGGTGTACTTTCAATATCGCAAACATCGTATATCACAGCAGATAATTTACGTTCTGCTACCTTTGCACTATCTTTCTGACGTAATGCACCAGATGCTGCATTTCTAGCATTAGATAGTCCTAGTTTACCTAATGTGGCAAAATCAGACTTTGAAATCAGCACCTCTCCCCGCACAACAATTCGTGGCAAGTTATATATGAAAGCGGGAACGTGCGTAGGTACATCTTTAACTGAAACGGTATTATCAGTCACGTTATCCCCCACATGCCCGTCGCCACGCGTGAGTGCCATTACTAGCCTATCATCTTCATATATCAGCTCTATGGCAATACCATCCAACTTAGGAGCTAGTTCGTAAGTAACATTTGAGACCTCTAATACTTTGCGATTGCGTCTATCCCAGTCTAGTAAGTCTTTGTGTGTATATGCTTTGTCTAGCGAAAGCATAGGGCTAGGGTGTTTTACCTTGTCAAAAACTCGGTCACTACTAGCATAACCTACCGTTTGTGTAGGTGACGTAATAGATGTGTGTTGAGGATATACCTCCTCTAGTTCTTTTAGATAATCAAACAATTGGTCATATATGGCATCTGAAACATCTGATGTAGCCCTTTCGTAATACATCAGATTGTGATAATTGATAGCCTGCACCAATAGTGCCATACGCTCTTTAGCATTCGTACTATTGGTGGAATTGTGCTGTCTCCACGACAGCGCTTCTTGTGTTAATGTTTTCGTTTCCAATCTTCTCTAATTTTAATATGTGATAAAAATTCGTTACATGGGCTAACTTCTAGGTGGTCATTCATCAAAAACACATCCGTGGTACCATGATTTGCAAAGGTAGCCACATCGTAAAAGGTGTGATGACTGTAATTTCTAGTATAGACATATTTATCAAAAAATGCCTTATCTTTACTAGCGTTTCTATCTTTACTTTCAATACCAATGTCACCACAAGAATACTTCATAAAAATATTAAAATGTGGCAGCCATTCACTTTTAGGAAAAGAACGTAAGCCACGAAAGTACATTCCCAGATATTCAAACGATGCCCACTTTCTTAGATAACTTCGTCTTTTAATGACTGCTAATGCTACTTGATGAGCGATAGCATCACATTGTTGCAAAGTAAATCTAGGTATTATCGCTGTTCGCATTTCTAAGGAGTACTTCTTAGGGTAACCATTTCTAAATGCTTTAAGGTTATTCTTTTGACGTGCTTCTTCCAATATGCTTGGTATAGATACAATAGGCACATCAAAGTCTGATGTGCCTATATCGGTAATAGTTATATTGTGTTGTAGAGGAAATAATAATCTCAACTCTACTGCTCTAATTTCTGTCATATTTATTTTTTACTTCTTCAAGGCATTTGAGGTAGCCTGTGTGTTTCATGGAGCGATTAAATTGCTGATAATGTCGCACGAGTTCCATAAACTCCTTATAATAAAAGTCATCAGAATCAGCAGGAATAGCTACAATATGTCTCCAATCATCTATTCTTATTTTGAAATAACTGTTACTCCTTAATGAGAATAATTCAATGCGTTCATTTGCAAGGTCATATCTATCCTGTGCTTTACAATAGCTGCCACGCATTTGTGGAGGCAGGGTAAACATAAATGACCTTTCACCTACAAGTACCAAGAAATGTTTACAGGTATTGTTTTGCAATATGACATTGATAATTCGGCTTTTGTATGCTTTTTTTGATTTGGTATTACTTACTTTAATCTCTTTCATCTTCTAATTTATAGTGTTTAATAAAAAATTGAAAAAGAAAATCACTGGCAAGTTCGCACTCAGCTAAATCATAATATGCTGGAAAAACATAATGGTCTTCTATGGTGCAGATGCTACCTAAAGCATACTCTTGATAATCGTTATCATTTATCATTGTTCGCTCAATGACTATATAATCAGATGCTTGTGGCTTTTCTTTGACTTTAATTAAATAAAGCTCTTGCTGATAATTTAATCCTGCTGTCATGGCATATACTTGTATCTTTTTCATGTTTTGTTTTCTAAATTTTCTAAATAATACTTTACCTCCAAAAGAAAATTACACCTTTTGTATGCTTTTCTTGATTCAGTATCACCATCATATTCTTCAAGTAGCAAATCAACTACACGGATTGATTTTGCTCCAAATTCGTTAAAATATTGCAAAGCAGCATCTTCTACTCTTTGCTTAAATGATTTTAGTTCTAGCATTGTTTAATTAAAATTTTTATAAATTTAAGCATATTATTCTATTTCTTCTAACATTTTATTAGCAACATACTTCAATACATAATGCCCATTGATGTAGTCGGCTAGTAGTTTATGAAACTCTCTTCTTTCTATGTCTGTCATGGATTCATTTTCAGCATACCCCATTGTAATATAATCTTGTTCCCAAATATTCTCTAGTAAACAGAAAGTCATACTTAGAACTGGCTCTGTCAATATAGACATGAAATTAGCATTATTTGTTTTAGCAAATAAGTAACATCCAAACCCAATAGCGTATCTACCTATTATTGTATGGAAATCTAAATAACTGCTCTCAAAATACTCTGTAAAACGTTCGCCTTCGTAATACTCATAATCTAATATACTCTTATCATTTATATCTGGTAGGGTATATGCAGTTGTTGCGTCAAAACTATCACTAGAATATTCTTCTATTCGACGCTCTTCAAAGTCTAACTGCTCATCTTTCCATACAACACTATATGTGGTTTCTATTAGAGTACCATCATCCTCATAATGATTCGAAACTTTCATTATGATGTACCAATTTTTATTTTCTTTGTGTTGTATAATATTACCAATAAGGTAACTATTTTCTACTGTTTTGTTTTTCAATTTTAATATCTTTTAAATCATTAATATTATAATGTAAAAAGTCAGTTACAACACTAAAGTTTAGTTCGCTATCGCAACTAACCATACCTAATTCTCTATCAAGAATAATGGTCTCGTTTGGAAATTTCAACTCTATGTGAAAAGAAATGACATCGCCATCATACAGGTCAAAGTTAGGATGTTTAACTGCTGATGTGGTTTGTTTTGATAAGTAATCTTGATAGAACGCTTCAATATTAGGATATGCGTTTTCAAAATAGTTCGTTTTGTGAGCGTCATTAAGTGCTAACAGAAATGGCAATAAGTCTGCTATATTATCGCTTTCTATCAATGGCTCATAAGGTAGTTCCATATAAACATCGCTATGATGAGTATTCCATACCTTACAATACACCATTTTTACTTTCTTCTTCTTTCTATAAACACGCTTTTTAAAAGGCTTACCAATAACCTCAAGTATAACGGCAGGAATAAACTTTCTATATGTATTTTTCACAATAGGGTCACAATAAAGACGTGGAATTTCAAAGCCTCGACTACGTCCTACTGGATAAGCACTTTTCCAGCACTTTACTTTTTCCTTTTTAGGTATTTCTACACAACTGCTAACGTCTATTGGGAAGACATCTACAAATTGCTCAACACTTTTCTTACACTCCTTATGGTCATCTATTCCTAGATGAGCGTATTGATTTGATTTGGCTATAAAATATTTTTTCATATCAAATTAAAATTACATTTGTTCTAAAATTTTATTAGCAACGTACCTTAACACATAGACACTATTAATGTATTGGCATAGCAACTTATTGAATGAAGCGATAGCAGCGGATTTTTGTTCCCATTTTTCTAATGGCTCTGCTTCGGCAATTAATAGGGTGGAAAATGACTGTGCTATCATCTAAAGATTCGGCAAAACATTCCCTCAGTCTCATACTCATAATATTCTATTTTTTCTAGAGTTAAGTTTGGTAAATTAACTTTGTTACTTTTGTCAAAAAATATCTTTTAACTTTCTAACTTGCCTCTGGGCAAAATCTTTGCTGTCGTCTTTCATTACCGATTTATAATAAGTAACAGAACTCCTCCTTTTTTGTAACGCTTTACAACGCCAACAATCACACATTCTTTGTTTTGCCATTCTGTCAAGTCAGACGTTGTTTTTACAATACTATTTATCATATTTTATGAAATTATTTTTTTGAAATAATATTCAAAGATAATGATTTTTTTTGATTTTTCATATTTTTTAGCATTTTTTTTACACAAAACTATCCTTTTTGCGTATCGTCAGTAGTAGCAATATTTATAGTTGAATGCAATGATTGACAATAATATATTTGACTGCCCTTTGCAATATCAACAGAAATTACTACCTTTGCAACTATTCTATAAAGGAATATCTAAAATATAAAAACAATGAAAGATACTATTAATTGCTGTGGAATTGTATGCGAGTATTTGGGCGTAAACATAAAGCCTCATACCGTAACCTTAGATAGTGAAAGTAAAAAACTGCACTTTGAAAAATACAAATATTACGATGCACAATGCACAGGCAATATGACGTATATATGTGAGCGATGCGAAATGGCTGGTGAAGAAGATTATGCTGACGGTTGTCATGATGAATTTACTCGGTATCAAAAACACAATAGGTTTGATTGGGAATAAAACTTACAAGCAAAGCCTAAAAAAAGCAACTACTAATAGGTAGTTGCTTTTTTTATAATTACATATTCATTATCTTAGCAATCCATACTCTTCAACTTTGCCTCTTGCAAAAGCAATGTCACTAGACAGACTGTTGTGTATATCTAATCTATGCCACCCTCCTACATCATCATAGCATTCAAAAACAGTCCAATCGTCTTGCTCTGTAATAACTACTCTTGCCTTACTTAATTTGCTAGTGGGATTTTCTTTTATCCATTCCCAACTAACACATAGGTGAGTAAACATATCACATCCCTCGCCACCTATCAAATCTATTGTAATGCAGTCAAACTTTTTTATTCCTGCAAATCCTTCACGATTATATATAACAGGATAAAGCGGTGTTGTATTTTTATTATTCATTATGATTTGATTTCTTGAATAAATTTATGAGTGTCTAATGCTATTTTAGCTTTCCTTTCTCTGTAATTTTCAACATTTGTAACAAGTAAATCCGAAAGAAACTTGTCATCAATTGATACTTTCAAATCTGTGATAGTTTTGATATACTCTTTAAAGGTAGTAAGGTGAAAGACATTAAGTAATTTAAACATCTCTTTTACTTTAACATTTTTTAGCATGATTTGATGTTCTCTTTTTCTTAATACAGAGTAATTTTCAACCATTGCCTTAATATGAGCTTGTAGAAAAATCTCGTCCTCTTTTGTACCTTGCACTCCACCATTACTCTCATTCAAATTACATTCATAATCTTTGTGCATGAATGATATAAACAACTCTTCTGGCAAAGCATTATCAAGCTCCGCTTTTGTAATTGTCTTGGTAAGAAACATCTCTAATGCCTTAGTAATCAGTTTTGTGCAAAATGGATTTTTCAAAGCGCCTTCCAAGGTAGCTGAATTAACGATGTCTAATTTTGCTTGCTCTAATAATGATTGTATTTTCGTCATAATTGATTTTTAAATTAAGTTTTTGAATAGTTAATATTGGAAATTACTGGTTACCTTCTACAATTTGTCGCATCACAGCCATTCCCCATTTAAAGCCATGCATTATAAGTATTAACTTCTCATCTTTTGGCGACTCTTTGTCTCGCTCATAAAAAAGGCTACACATTTTTTTATGTCTTTATCTGTGATACGTTGTCCGCCTTTGTGTTTTTCTTGCAATCTGGACAACTCTTCTCTGATAAGTGCTGATGTCATATTGTTGTTAATTATCGTTTTCTGTAAATACTTTATTTCCTACTGCTACTAATAAGCATGAATTTTCTGCTTTGGGCAATATGATTAAATTTTGCTTTTTGCGGTTCGTGCAGGCAATAACTGATAATCTACCTTTGTCATCAAGGCAAATGTAAAAATCGCCTATATCGTAACCTGTATTTGCTTGAAGTTTACTATTCATTATTTAGTGTATTATTAGTGTGAATGCTTTGTCCTGCTGGTGTTAAGCGTTGTTCTTTAAAGTATGCTAATGTCTCTTCTATGTCGTAAAACTCAATACCTTTGGTTCTGTCCTTTTGAAGCTTATAGCCGTGCATAGCCATCTACCACAAAAAGATGTCTATTGTAAACTCCTGTGCGTCTCGCCAAGATATATTATCAAAAACAGGGTGTCTATCTTTGTCAGATGCTAGGTGCTGAAATATCGTTTTAAAGACTTGCTTTTGGTCGTGAAAATCACGCATCCAATCAGGTAGATGCTGTTGCTTTGCAAAATAATCTTTCTTTTCCATTTGGTTTTATTTTTTCATTACTATATAAGTACCTAAAAGACCACCTAGTAAAGAGGCTATTAGCACAGGTAGATATTGTAGTTCAAAGTTTTTGATTATCTCATACATAGAAACCGCACTTACGCCCAATGAGATTAAATAAGCAATATGTACCAACGCACCGCTTAGTAATGCTCCGAAAATATCTTTGTTGGCGATACAAGTAATATTCCATGTACGAAAACCAACAAAGAAAAATTGCACGATAAATATAGTAATGGAGTAGGTAACAACAGTCGTGCTTATCATAGTAAGGCTCTGGCATTAAGTGAAAATTCATCAAACATACCATCTGGTACTTCACTCATACGTCCATTTCTATCAAATTCAATTTCAGTATTAAGACCTAAAAAAGAATCGTAGTAAAACGCTGTGACGATATTAAAGTCAATGCGATTATTTTTAATCGCTACTCTAATACTGTCAAAAAGGTGCGATGATTCTACAAACAACAATACTTGATGCCCCAAATCAAGTATATCACGAATGATATTAGCATAGTTACTTTGTGCCGCTTCTGGGAGAAATACCGTTGGTTTGTCTAGCAATATGCTTGATGGTTTATAATGATTGAGATTCAAGAACTCCACCATTCTCAATAATCCTGTTAGAATGTAAGCATCCTTTAGTGTAAGTAGGTAATCATGGTTTATTTTGTGCCTTTCACAAGGCATTACTTGCGTAAAAAAAGCCTTACCTTCCTTTACCAATAGCTGCAACTGTCTTTCAGGAAACAGATAAGCCAACCATTTATTAAATATCGTTATGCTATCTATATTGGTACAATCAGACAAATAGGTATGGTAATGCTTGGCAGAAAACAATAATATTCTATGTATCTGCTCAAACTCGATAACCTTGCAGTTGTATGACTTGCTTTTGAGTTCCTTCTTTAAAGAATTTTGAAAGCCTAACGATTCTGATTCCACAAACATCGTTAGTTGTGGAATGTCAGCACTCCACAAGAGTGTTTTTAATTCTACTTCTATTTCTTTAATCATTGTTTTATCTGTATTTTTCTGCGTTAGATTTGGCTCTGTATATTTCTATGGGATAGTTGTCTTCTTTTGAGGAAAAAGAATTAATGATGCACTTCTCGACAATGCAAGCATACTTACCTCCTCTATAACTACAATAGTCGTCTGCCATTTTTATAGCAGGATGTTTTTTAGTATAAATACCTATATTGTAAGAATGAGCATCTCGCTCTCCATGTCTTAGTGCTGATACAATATAATGTTCTTTTGAATTTGGCATAGAATTTATTTTTTACTACATTTTCTAGGTTTATGAATAATATTAGGATAAGAACTAATAAACGGAAGACGAAAGCCATCAACAGTAAAATTGTAGATACTGTCTTTTTGCACAATGCCATACCAACTTGATGATTTGTAGTTTTCTCGCACCCAATCATCCATTATAGTGAACTCGCCTGCCGTTGTGTATATCAAGTAATATGACCTATATTGTGTTGCTATACACTCTTTATGAATTACCTTGACACAATGATATTTTTTTGATATTACGATGCTCTAAGCTTTTAATACCTAATATTATTAGCACTACAATAAGCAGTGTTTTTATTTCGGAATGTTTGTCTTTATTCTTCATTGTCTAACATCTTTTGTTCATTATAACTTATAAATCCACCTTTATCTTCTGGCAGTTCTACAAACTCAACAACACCCAACCTTTGAGCAATACGAATCAAATTGCTTTTATCCCCTAGTTTATCATAGAAATTTCTACAACAAACATCTTGCCCACATACTGTTGCTTTGTGACAAATAAAGTAAGTGCCATTTTGCAAAGATTCATCTACTATTGCTTTTACAGCTTCTGGAGAAACTAACATATCCTTTGTCAATAGACAATTGTTGCACGATTCGTTATATACTTTCAAGCTCATGTATGATATTTTTATTGATTAAATATGGAGTGATATTATCTAATTGCTGTTCTTTATTCAAATGCCATTTTATTAGTGTCTGAACTTCATCTAATACCTTATAATGCTTGGCAGGTACAAGAGTTTTGTTTTCAAATAAGACGTTGCAGAAATTAACAGCCAGTACATCTCTGGTATAGTGATAATGCTCACAGGCATCAAATCGCTGTGACATGGTGCTATTTTCACTCTTTACTAACTTCTTCCAATCTCCAAAAGCTTTTTCGCATATTACCCAGTCTTCTATTATGCTATCAAAAATAGGCATATCCTTAAAAGAAATAACAATCATAAAATCAAGTAAATAATCATATACCTTGCCATAAGATATGGTTGTATTATTGTGCCTTTCTATCAATTTCTTTTGACGTAATAATGCAAGATACTTATGAAATACCAAGAAATCGCAAGCAGTATCGCAATACAAACTCCAAAAATACTCTTCACTTATAGTGTCGTATATTGAAGTAGCAATAGTACCTGCTCCTCGAATGTCTCTTAGTACCAAGTTTTTATTATTAACTTCATTTTTATCACTTAAAATTATATGCATTAATTAAAATTATCTTTGGTTAGCCACCAATCGTTTAGTATTGATGAGCCTTTTGATATTTGGCTCAATAATAAAATTACCTGCCATCTTGAATTTAGATAACATTTTAAACCCTAATGTCAATTTAATAGGAATGAATAAGTCAGCGAGTATGTTGCAGCAGTTTCCACGAATGATACGTTTGCTTTTTGCTAAAACGGTATTTGAGTGCTTGACACCACAATTAGTAAGATAACTATTGATAGTGTGCTTAGTACCATCATGCAAAGTCACAGCATATTGATTTACTTGAAAACTTACAATATCTTTTACATTTGCTACTCCTCGTAAGGCTAGGTAGTTATTGTTATTTACCTTGTAGCCTTGTAAAGATGCTGTAATTTCAACAATATTATTAGTGTTGATATATTCGTTTTTGTCGGTAAGTATAAGCATATCTAAGTTGTTATTTTATTGATGATATTCAAAGATAGTTGTTTTTTTTGATTTTTTCAAATTTTGTCGCACTTTTTTGTGTAAAAACAGCAAAAAGACTTCTTTTGCGTAGCGTCAGTAGTAACTATAATTATAGTTGAAAGCAACGATTCGCAATAATAAAAGACCTATACTTTGATATGTCAATAGAAATTACTATCTTTACAATACAACTGTAAAAGCAGTTTCCGAAATCTTTTAAGGTAAAGGGACTAGAGGACGTAGTGGCTTGTCCAACAAGTGAAAGCTTGTAAAGCCTTTTGGTAAATCATTGTGAAAAAAGAGTTTGTCACTCATTCCAGAACTTGCTTTTGGAAAAATCATATACATTCATCTATACAAACTAAATCATAAATATGCCTTCTAAAAAAGACATCGCAGAATACTGGAAAAACAACATGCCATACAACGAAATGGAATTAAACTTTGATTGGGCAGATGCTGAATTTTGCTGCTGGAATTGTGGAGAAGATAAAAGGCGTAAGGAGCGTGCAAATCGTTATGACTTAGCAAGATTAGAGAGATGTCATATTCAACCAAAACAGTTTAAAGGAAGTAATGACCCTAGTAATTTTGTTTTATTATGCAAGCAATGTCACTCTCAAGCACCCAATTACAATTCTCTAAATGCAAGTAAATATTTTTGGGAATGGATAAAATCCAATAAAGTCATGTTTCCGCTTTCCAATTCTTATAATTTTTCAAAAGGATTAGAGATGTTTGAATATGTTAGAGAAGTAGATTTTTTATATTTTATACAAGAGCATAATATTGACTTTTCTTTAATCCAGCAAAAAATTAAAAACATCGGCACGCATGGTGCAACATTTAATCCATCAACTTACTTTGCTATGTTTTGTGATATTTACGACAATCATGTCAAGACAATATAATTCAATCATTGCGTTTTTGAAAAGCTAATTCTTAGCAGTTGGTTTGGAATTAAAAAAGCTACACAGTCAATTTCAAGTGTGTAGCTTTTTTTGCATTTTTTTATTGATTTGAATCTCTCTAGCACATTGCAAAGCGATTACTAAAACTTTCATTATTTAAATAGATGGCATAGCGGTTCGCTAACAAGTGAAAACTTATAAAGTTTTTTGGCAAATAATTACTGAATAGCATCAATATCATTATCAAATAAACGTTCTATTTCATCAAGAAATACTACACTCTTGTCTATCATATCCATAGTAAAAGACCTTAATGTTGTCTTTCTAGTATTTTTTAAAGGTTTTATAAATTCTCCATTGCAATTACAAATATAACATTCTCTACACGAACCTGTACCACTTGCTATTTTCAAAAACAATTCGCCTTCATAGTAAACATTTCCTGTTTTGCGATTATGTGTTTTTTCAAATGTCAGCTTCTTCTTATCCACGACGGACAACATCTTACAAATAGCTTCTTTTTCTTTGAGCCATGCTTTAATGTGTTTTACCAATACCCAATCACGAGGGAAGCTTCTAAATGGCAGATGATAACCCATAAATACAAGATTATTGTGTTTATAAGTGCCTATTAACTCATTTTTCCAATAGATATTAGCTTCATACATTTCTGGTTTTTCTACTCTCATTCTCATATGTATTTTTTTAATGTTAAATTAATGCTTAAAATACAACATGCAAATATACAAAAAACATTTTACATAGCAGCTAAAGCGTCTTTTACTTCTGTGTTCTATTTATAGAACGCTTGTTCTACTTTTAGAACACAGAAAATGATTAAGTTAAAATGGCATCCAACAAAACCCTTTCATTAAGTATTCGTTCTTCCAGTTTATTCAAGTAACTCAAAACGGCTGACATTATCTTCACTCGTGCTGTGGTACTATGACAAAATCTCATTAAATCATTAGCATCATCAATTAAAAGATACCCTTGAATAGTGATGTTTACATTACCTAAATAAGCATTCTCACTAAACAACTGCTTTGAACTCCTAATACTGGGAAAGTATTTTTTTAGATAGCAGAACTCATAAATACTACCTTTGCGTGTTTTGTTTTTTGCTGTTAAAAAGACAAAAGGTATTTCTTGAAACAAATCCTTAACAGTAGTTTTGAAACGCCTAAACACTAAATTATCTTCTTCAATACAGTCTATTGTCTGCTCACTCAAAACGTCCTCAATATTAATTTCATCCTTGCCAAAAGTCACGACGATAGCCTCCTCCGCTTTGTATGTCTCAAAGGTTCGGAATTTTCTTTTTGTATGAGCTTTTCTTTTCTGCTTTGGCTTACCTAGTTGTTTACTGACATTAATCTCGCCTAATACGATGTCCTTTTGTGCTATCTCTTTCTTTAACTCTGCCACATAAGACCTGTTATTGTTGCAATAATAATAAAAGGATTCCAATACTTGTAATTCTTTTTGTGCTACTTCATCAAAATGTCTTTTTCGTGATAGGTGGTCTTGATAGGTAAAAGGATAGTATCTTACACCACGCCCAATAAGCTGTACTTCTGAAACGGTACTAGCTGCGACTTTCTTTGACTTAGATACGGTCTTTTTCTCATTGTTATACAACATCACAATATCGTACAGGTTCTGCACGTCCCACCCTTCTGTCAATCGCTTACAGGTAAACACCGCAGTAATATGGTTGTGTGGCTGCTCTAAACTATTCAACATAGCATCTTGTTCAGCAGTAGTTTTTTCTTTGCCTACCTTAGTCTTTATATAGCGAAGCTTTGAATGCGTCCGAATACAATTACTAGCATCAAACCTTGCCTGTGCAAATACTAACAAGTCTTGAAAGCCATCTTTGCTGCCAAGCAAATGATGTAATGCGTCGAAAAGTTTATTCTTACCTTTGACATATCTTTGCTTATTATATCCTAAGCTCTTCAAAAAAGCAAAGCTTTTTACATTTAGTTGGCTAATGGTTTCAACAAACAAGTGATAGTCACTTTCTATGTTATCCGTTGGATGTGTTTTCATTTCGACATACTTGCTACGAAACAATATGATTGGTTTAAATTGATTAATGCCATGCTGCTCTGCTAGTCGCACTCGATACCAATTCATCAATAATGCTAGTAACATTCGTTCCCTTTTAGCTAAGTTGTTGCTCATTAGATGTACGGTTTTGGTATATCCATCTAACATAAACCGCTTCATGTCGTACTTGTAAAATACTTTGTCAGCATACTTCGCCACGACTTGCTTGTGCTTAGGGATAGTCGCTGTTAATTCTAGCAGCACGTTATTGTTTTGACTAGCACCGTTTTTGCGTAATAACATTTCGCATATTGTGTATTCCCAACTTTTATTGATACTGTCCCTGCTCGCATTGTTTTTTAGTAAATCTAGTGTACTGTTAGTCTTTTTAGTAATAGTATTAAAGTGATGAGCTTCATCTGCTAGTATCACTAAGTTCAAAGCCTGTAATTCTTCTAGCGAGTTACTATTCTCTCTAGCAGCATGAATCTCGTTATGCAGTTTATGAATGGATGTTATCCGAATTTCCATGTCATCTGTATTGGTATCAAAATAATCTACATGACTAATATTTACCTGCTTACCATCTACATAGACATCCTTAAATAAGGCTTTGTCATAAGCATATTCAGATACCGCTAGATTGCCTTTCGTTTTTTCTAGTATGTTTTTTTGATTAGAGATAAACAGAAAGTGGCGATACCCTTGTTTGTAATAGTATAGCATCATACATGCCATCATTAAGGTTTTGCCTCCACCTGTGGCAATATTACAAAGCAAATGCGTTGGCGTATTGTATTGATGTATGTGTTGTTGATAGGCGAGAAAGTGGAGGAGGCAATCCTCTTGGTAATGGAATAGTGGATAACGAATGTTGCTAGTAATATAATTAGGGATTTGGATAGGGTCATTTTGGCTTAAATGGCATTGAATATCTTGTAATAATGTTTTTTGTTCAAACATAAATCATTGTCTTTAAATTAAAACTTCACAATATATTTTTTATTTGTGCTGATTTTGTGTGATAAGGAAATAAAATCTCGTGCAACAATACTTCTTTTTTAGTACCATCACTCAATTGTATCATTATTTTTGGTTTTGTATATATCGCTTTTTTGACATCAGGAGTACCATTACCATCTACTATATTTATTATTCTTACTTTTTTACCTAACCAAGTGACCGTTACTTTATAGTGCCACGCCATTAATTCACTATGACAACTCAATGTATAGCTATGTCCTACATATTGATTGATGTCTTGAAAAGTCAAATTGTCAGGCTCTGGTTCGATGTAGAATGTTTTGATATAGTTGTATGTTTCATTAAACGTATCTTTAGACATCCATTTAATACTTCTTGTTTCAGAACCATTAAACTCAATGGCTACTGGTTGATTATCTAATAAGTAAAGAACATTGCCTATATACAGGCCGTCCTGATAACGTAAGTCAATATGATAAGCTATTAGCCTATTTTGTAATTTTTCATCATCCCATGAGCCGCCTTGTAGCCAATCGAAATGATAAGCTAAATCAGATATGTCAAAAATACTCTGATTGTCTTTTGATGTATCGATGTTTTGTATAATTTCTTTTACAGTCATATTATTTTAATTATATGTTTATCAAATGTCTTTATGGAACTTAAATGCAATCTCTAATATCCCGCTTCAGTTAAGTCTTGCAACTCTTTAAATGCCCATCTAGCAGACTCTAGTTGAGGCCAATATCCTTTTTCTTTTGGTTTTATGTGTATGGTAATATCATCTTTGCTGATGTCATCATGAAAATAATATAAAAATTCACATTCATTTTTAACATCTTCATCCTTGCTAAAATGTGCCTCAATATCATCTCTTATTTTGTAGTACCACTCATTTAAAGAAGTAATTTGTTTCGCATTAACTGGAGTTGTTGCACCGTAATGAAATGCCAAAATATATTCTTTTTCGGTTTCAAATATAGCTACTGTCTTGCAGCTATATTGTTCACACTCATATATACTATTGATTATTGAGCAATGCAGGTCAGCATATCGCAAAAGCATTGCCTTGTCTGCCTTTTCGTGTAGGTCTTTTGCTTTTTCGTGAAAAACCATCTCTTCTAGCAACTTTCGTTCAGTACTATTAATGAAAGGCTTGTCATACACAGCAAATTCCTCACCTGTTAAATGGCCTATCGGTGCTGTCTCTAACAAGCTTTCCATGTTATCAATAGTAACGTCATAATCACACAATTGCCATTTCTTAAAATAAGAAGAATTTGCTAGTACTGTTCTAATACATGTTATCATATCATCAATACTTTATATTACAATTATATTTTTATTTAATACTAACAAAGATTCACAATCCCAGAACAATAGAGTCGCTTTCTTAGATGGAAAGCTTGAGCAATCCAATAAGCCTTCTAAAGTGACTAATATGGCATCATAAAATTTAGATACCTCCTCATAATTAATAGCAGATGTAGGAAGCTCGCTAGATAATAATGGTAGTTTGTCTAAATCCGACTGATTATCAATTACAAAAAGTCTGGCATCTGGTGTTAGTGAAAATACAAATGATTTGCTAGGTAAAGTTTTAGCACTTCCTTCCGCCTTTACTTTTTTACAATAATCTATCCAGCCAAATATCGCATCTTTTGGCGATGCCCAAAGCCCTGTACCATATTTAGGCTTGTTTATGAAATGAGGATTATTTACTATATCTTTAAATAGGCTGTGTTCATATTTCTCACTCCCATAGTGTATATATTGTTGCATTTTTTACATTTTGCGAAAAGAAGTAACTTTGTCAAAGCCTTTCGATAAAAGCTTTTCTTTGTCAGTTCTTTTGTCTTGAATATTCTCTTTATTTGCCTTTTGAGTAGATAACCAATTATAAATGTCACAATACAATTTATCAGCAGTATAAAAACTAGAAACTCCTAAGTTAGTCAATAGTGGGTTAATAAAATGATTATGACGAAATGATTCATGTAATACTTCCTTTTTAATGTCATTATCTGACAATGGCAGTATTGGAAAAGCCTCCATATCAAAGCTATATTCAAAAAAGACGATAGGAGCTTGCATCACTTTATTTACTCTTGTGGGAATATTATTGTAGTAAAACTCTCGTTTTTCTTTAGAGTTTTGCTGAATAACTGCGATATTAGTGCCTCTTTCTTGCACTAGATGTTCTATATTCAAAACATTATTACCCCAATAGATTTTTAATGTGTCTTTGTCTAAGACACCGAAATATAAGGTGCCGCATATTGCGATAGATAATGCATTGTAACGAGTTTGCCACCAGTCAGAGCGATGCCACTTATTGTTGTATGCAGTAGGAAATAAGTTTTTATGGTCAGCAATACGCCACTTACATCCTCTTTTAAATACGATAGTTGTGTCTAGTCCGTACTTAGTCCATACGAGGTAATCAAAATATCCTTTGTGTTTACTTATAATTCTCATAGTTATATTATTGGTATTTTTTGAAACTTTTAATTGTTTGTTTTAAGATATTATCATTAAGCAATGTAATATCTTTTTGATGATAAGATTTAAAATAATATGTATAATAAGCAGGTGTAATGTATCATTTCCTTTGCCTCAAACCTTAATGAAACATCAAACACTACTAACACTTTCTAGTATTTTTTGTATTTCGCTTATCATGTTTTATTTTTAATACAATTTATTTTTTAGAATGATTTCTATACAATAAATTTTCTCGAGGCGACAGTATTGTTAAGTTACCTTCACATATCCAACCGTCTTCCAAGTTACCGATTAAACTCTTACTACAATCAGTCCAATGTACTTTTGCACGTGGTTCTAGCCCTCCTTCATTAGTATTTATATATAATGCAATAACTTCCTAAGCTTTTAGTGTTGTTGTCTTCTACCCTGTCACCAATGACGCAAGCATTTTTGACATTTATATCACTTTGCATTCCAACTATCTGCTTATCCACACATTTCGATGGCAGTTGTTTTGCCAACTTTTGTTCTAATTCTATCAATGATGAAAGCATCAATAGTTGTTTTTTTGTAAGATTTTGAAATAACTCTCTACTTTCTTCGTTATCAAATTGCTTACTATAATTCAAGTAAAAGTGATACAACCGTTCCTCTGTAATACCATTTGACGCTAATTGCAAAGTTATTAAATCATCATTTATATCTTTCGATTGTAAAAAAGCAACCATGCAATCATATTCCGAATCATTGCTGTCATTAAAAACCGATTCTTCATACTCCTCATATAAAGGCTTGTAAGTATCATACATTTCGTCATAGGGCATTGCATTAAATACATCACTATATTCTCTTAGTAACATGCAAAATAAAAATTCGCTATAATCCATTGGTTCGTTTTTTTAGTAAGTTATTTTAATGTTATTTTTATATTGTTCTTATATTGCATAAATCGGAAGTAGTCTTCGTCAGCTACCCTACCTTTGATATTATAACTACAATCATCAATGTCAATAGGCACAAGCATATTTTTCAAAAAGCTTTCAAATGTCCTGATAGCATACCTCGTTTGAGCATTTCGATACTTGCCATATTTTTTTTGAAGTTGCTTGTATTTCTGCCAATTAAAATTCAACACCTTTTCATTGATAGTGTCTATATATTCAAAAATATCATCATCATACTTATCCCAAAATTCATCCGATTCTGTATCTAACAAGATATTTTTTTGTTTCGCAAATTGTGATACTGCATTATCAAACATTTGCTGTTCGTCCTCTGAAAAATTATGATAATTCCAATAATGAATTAAAAGATGACGCTTGGCATAACGGTTTCTAAAATGAGCGAGTTCAATTACATCCAATACCATGTCATCATATCGCTTTCTCGGTGCATATACATAAAACAGAACATTACATGAAGAAAGTCTAACATCAATATACAAATACTTTACTTTGAAACGCCATATAGCAGCATCTTTATCTGTATCACAACTGTAATGCTTTGTGCCATCGCCAAACCTTTTGCTTAAATAAAAGTAAGCTTGAAAGTAAATGGTGCTAGTATAGCGAGTATATCTTTTGTAGTTACTGTGTGCTTTTAAAATATTCAATACAGACTTTTCTAAAAGTCGTATGTTGCTTGCTGTTAAATTAAGCATTTGCATAGTTTAAAACATATTTTGTTATTGAAAAACCATAATTAAATTACTCGCATGAATTATCATGCTTATATCTTGCATCTCCATCTTTGTCTTCATATTTGTGTTCAAAACAAAATTCATCAGAGCTATGTCCGCAAACATCACAATATTCATGTGAATATGTTATTGATGCTACATCAAAAGGATTTGTCGAACTAATATCATCTACTTTCAATAATATTGGATTACTTAATTTTTGAATATTGATTGATTCTTTTTCAAGTTTTGCACAATCATCAATCCAATAAGATGCTCCCTTATATGTGTCAATATAGTGCGGAGATGGCAGTTTGTCTATTGCACTGCCTGAACCTGAATTGTATGCCATTATATTATCTATATCGCCATCACAAGCGAAAAAGTCCCAAAAATAAGGTCGCCAGTACGGTGTTTTTGCAGTTTCAATAAACGCAATAGTAACAACAATACGAGGTAATCTATCTTGATATTCAATGTAAATAACTTTATGTTTTTTCTTTTCGATTAATATTTCCATTGTTTTTTTATTTTCCTGTTAAGAATTTGAAATATTTTTATTATAAAATGTATTTAATTACTATTTGGCTTTTCAAAAAACTCATCAATAAAGTCATAGAATTGCTTTTCGTTTATTAAATAAACTCCATCATTCTTAGCATCTTTATTTATCAAATATGCCAAATAGCGTAAGCAAGCATTTCAAGACTTTCAGTCGCCAAAGTAACCTACCTACTTCTAGTAGGTAGTATTTAAGTTTAACGATACACAAAGATACGTTTTTTTTTGATTTTTTCATATTTATTATTAAAAAAATAGCAAAAAGTCTTATTGTTGCGTAGCGTCAGTAGTAACTACAATTATAGTTGAAAGCGATGATTCGCAATAACTCAATAAGGATGGCTTTAAATAGCTAATGATACTAGTATGGTTATAACTCATACGGCATTTTACCTATAAAGAAATAACAAACAAGAGACACTTTAATAAATCATTTAGATATGACATAATTAACAGTCAAGCCTGCATCGCCACGATAAGCACATTTTACGCTTCCGCCACTGGCTTCCGCCACCATTGAATTGATAAGGAATGGATTTTGATTAGGTTCAAAGTGATAGACAAACCTACTCACACCTTTTTCTGCCCACATCATAGCACAGTCTATGATGTCATTAACCAACTTTTGTTCTGCCAATTCTTTAGCCACCTTATTAACTTTCACAACTCTAACACTAGCCTTTTCAGTCTTTGGTATGGTGTACAAATCTTTTACAAAGATAAAGTGCGTAATATTTCTCAATATCACATCACTATCTGGTGCAAAACAAGCAACTTCATTTTCCGAATACTCTTCATAACCTAGTGTACCTATTAAGAATGCTTCATAAATAGGTAATTCACTCCGCAAGTCTGCTGCTAACACTAATTCTTTTGGCAAAACATCTGTATCTAGTTTTATCCACTTCATTTTAAGTATATTTTATAAATTATTTTAATGTTTTTTAGATATTTCTTGTATCATACCCCACCCATTGTTTACCTTGAGCAGATTTAATATTAAACAACTGCCATACTTTGTCATCTTTGAAAGTGATATGTGCTGTTCCTTTCTTAAATATTTGAATGGCAAAAAAATCACTATATGCCGTGCTATCCCTCTTCAACAATCGCCCACTAGGTACATTTCCTATGCGTCTAAAAAGGCGAGTTAAAGCAACGTCAGTCTTATATATGGTATCGTAATCTTTGCCTGTAATTCGACACAATGCCTTGTCTATATCAGAAAAGAAAGCTCCGTCATTACTTCCCCAATCAAAAGTAAACTCATTAGTCCAGCCTATTTTTACGCAATAAGGTATAATGACTTTTTTGTTTACCTTGTAGCAGTCATTGGTTTTCCATCCCTCCCAATGGACTTTATTGTCGGCATGAAAGGCACACATTTTATCGAAAGCCTCCACGATAACCTTATCTAATATTGCATCAGCGTTCAACATTATCATTTCCATAAAATGATAAATATTATGCTCATTAAACTGCATTTGAGCGGTGTTTCTTTCATGTTTTGCCATCATATCTCGCAATCCACTGCTTAACTTACTTTTAATATTACCATCCCTAAATAGCTTATCCCATGCTATACTGTTTAGTTTTGTGACAGCAGTATTATAAATATTTGTTTTACTGTCTGCATCGATACAAGTAGCGTCTAATGATTTTTGTAGTACCTTTAATGCTGTGTCGCCATAATCTCTTACAAAAGGCTGAAACATTACTTCTAGCTCTCCTACTTTTTCAATAATATTATGTACTACTCTTTTACATTCTTTGTAATGAAATAGCCACGCTTGTATGTCTCCTTGTTTGACAGCTAACTGCTGTTGCATATTATCGTCAAAAGCAAGACTGTCTTTTTCTGCCTGAAAGTCGAACGCTTGCGTAAAGTCAAATGCTCCTTTCTCAATACTTTTTGTGAGCCTAACTATGACCACATCCACATTAGTCTTGCGTTCTGCATCCTGAAACGCTTTGCCAATATATTCTACACTTCCATGTTTCTCAATAATAGCCTTTAGCTGTTGGCGTTCTTTTGTGTATGGGTTGTCAATCGTTTCTTTGTTGAGGAGGCAAGCAATGTCCCCACTCTTTAAAATGTGCCACGCTTTTAATAGATGATGCACGCCTGCATTAAAAGGTGGGTTCATTAGTATCAAGTCGAAAATCAAATCGCTACTAAGTGATAAGAAATCAAAGCCTATGATATTACAGTTATACATTGCCTTTCGTAATACATTTTGTCGCTCTGGGTCTATCTCGCAAGCGTAGTAATTTCTGTTGTGCAAACGCAATGTTTTACTTAAATATCGCAAGATATGCCCTTCTCCAGCCTGTGGGTCAAATATATTTTGGTATCTATCTTTCAAATGTACGCTAATAGAATATTGCCTATCATCAATCACGCCATCACAAAAATAATACCGATGGCTATCTAGGTGCGTCTCATTATATTTTTGTAGATACGCTTTAAGATGTTTATTATTTTCAAGATAAGGCATTACCATTTGAAAAGCGATGCGTGGACTCGTGGGATAAAACTGTTCTTTATCTGTTGTATTCATTTTTATTACATTTTATGATAAACAAAAATACGATTTATTAGCTTATTATTTTAATAAGGACTAATAAATCGTATGTAATAATTACTTGAAACTAGCTGCTACAAAGGTGAGACCGTTAAGGTAATGTCATAATCATATTGCTGCCTATGTGAATGTTCCACATAAGCAAATTTAAGCAATTTCATTAATCGTCCATTGACAGTAATGTGTTTAGACTGTTGGAATGGAACAGGTCTTGGCTTATTCTTTACTGCATTAAGACGACTAAAGGAACTGTTGTGTTCTTTTATAAAGGCTAATTTGGCTCGCTGTTTCTGCTTGCCTTTCATTTTAAATGTCTTTAATGCCTTCCAAAAAATAACGGTATGAATATCTTGAAAATACCTGCTCAATTGCTTTATCTCATTACAAGATAGTTTAAATATAAGCTTAGGAGTACGAATCTGTTTACCATCGACTTCATAGTTATCATAAATATAGGAATACTTAGTTATTGTCAGTACCTCATTATCATGCCATAAGGTAAGTGGCTTTATGTTGGTTTTGTGATGTTGGCTCATATATTCATCCATGTGTTCTGTCATTGTTACTATATTTTGTTTACTATAAATACTTAAATACTACCTACTGAAAGTAGGTAGTATTTAAGTTCTCTGTTTTATATTATCAACTGCTTTCATAAAAAGCTCTTTAAACTTTTCTTTTCCAATGCTTTCGGCTAAAACCAATTTCAGTTCATCCATCAATACACTATCTTTGTCATTGGCTTTTTTTTATCTGTTCCTCTTTTCTTTTTTGAGCAGTTAAATACATATTCAAGTGCTTTGCTCTTGATTCTTTTCGCCGTTGCTTTGCAGCCATCGCCTCGGCTTGCCGAGCTTTGTGGTGTATTTGCTTGATAGCTTTTGCTCTTTGTTGTTTCAAATCATTTACTTTTTCTTCAATATCCTTCAACTCCTCCTCAAGCTTCATTACATCTACCTTTGTGTTATTTAGCCTCTTAATATTTACAGGCTTTTTGTTTTTCATATCGGTATAAGCAGCAATTAATGACTGCTTCAATAATATTAAATCGGCTTTTAATTGTATTCTCTTATCTTTCACATCACTCAACCTTTTATCAATGGCAGGTACTGATGTGTATTGCGTTAGCATCTCTGTAAAATGCTTGTTTACAAGATTTGTTAATGCCTCTCTATTTAGGCGGTTGGATTCTAAAATGCTATCTACTAAATTCTCTATAACTTTGTTTTGCATAAATTTTTGTTTTTTTAAATAATAAATATACTAAAAAGTCTCTTTTTGCGTAGCGTCAGTAGTAACTATAAATATAGTTGAAAACAACGCTTCGCAAATGAGAAACTCATTGTTTTGGCTATTCTGATTGCATCATTTCTGACAGTATTAATAATTTACTTTTTGTTAGTCTTTGAAGGAACACCTTATCTCCTTCCTTATCAAGCCGCTTACTATAATTCAAGTAAAAATGATAGAGCTTTTCTTTTGTAGAATTAATTGCTGATGTTGTAGATGCCAAAATATCCGCTATACTCATAAACAACATATCAAACCTACTAATAGCTATACTAAGCATATCAACATGAAAACTGTCTCGTGCCAACAAGCAGGTGTCTTTTTCCGCCCATACTTCATAATAGACAAGAAACCCTTTTTCATTGGTTAGTAAACCGCTAGGCTCTTGTCCTTTCAGATGATGCTCGTACCATAAGTAAAATACAACATCCTCCTCGTAATCCATATTAATAACCCTAACACATTCCGAACCGCAATACTTATAGTTGTTCCATGTTTGACGTTTGACATTGCGATAACGTAAAGCTCCCAAATTCTCCAGACGTTGTCCTATGTCATCTAAGTAATAATTCACTCTTGAATCTTGTGTTTGATAGATGACCTCTCTAAGAGATTGATAGTAATACTGCTCAAATGCGTTCCAGTCGCTATCTTCGTTGACGTTGAAAGTGTATGTAGTAGGTCTGCGAGAGATAATAGGTCTATTGTAAAGGTCTGTCCAAAAAAACGTAAATTCAATAAATCTACCTGCCACATTTACATTGTAGAACTTAGGAAGTATGTTGTCTCCAATAGCAGCGTTTATCATAGGCAATAACCGTTTTCTATCGACACACAAATCTGTCACATCTTTAGCAAAGGTATCGTAATTATACGGCAGTTTTGCTAAGTCTTTCAATAAATTTGTGTCTTTATTTGCATCTAATGCTACTAGCATTGTATTTAGCGATTCTATTGCTGTGCCACCTACTGTAAAGTTCGCAATATCATACTGCCATTCAAAACGTCCAAAATTATCTAACTTGACACTAATGTTAGTAATATCTATATCTTGATTTAATTTCATTACTTTATTTTTTTATTAATTGAGTGATTTCAAAAACCTTGTCTAACCATCCTTCCATAATGATAGCTGGCGAATGAGTTGTGCAAATGAGTTGTGCATTGGGATTGATTTTCATAATAGCACTAATGACTTTCCGCTCCCACTCAACATGCAAAAACAAGCCTATGTCATCTATTAAGAAAATGTAAGATTCATTGTTTTGTAGGTAAGCAGACATCAAAATCATTAATAGCCTCTTTTCGCCTGCCGATAAGGTATCTAATGGAATAACTACGCCACTACTGTCCAATAGCGTAAAACCTTGCTCATTTAAAACTGCTGATTTTCGTGTCCACCTAAACAATTCATTAATAAGTCTTAAAAAATCGACTTCTTGAATTGTCTGTATTTCTCGTTGAGTAAAACACATCAAAACATCATTAAATTCAGTTTGGCTGTCAATAAAGCAAACATTTCTAACATGATTGCCTTTTGAATAATAGGTAATCTCTACATTATCATTCACTTGCTTAACATTATGATATATAGCATTTAACAATGTGGTCTTTCCTGCACCATTAAAACCTCCCAATATATTAATATTACTGTGTAGTTGCCATTCTATGGAGTGTCTATGTAAGAAATCTGTAATTATCACTTTCTTGATGGTCGCATTTAACCTGTTCATTTGAGGGGGGGGGTATTTTTAAAGTTTAAAAAATAAGATAGCGTTGTCATGTGTGGGATTTTAGGCGTTAATTGTTGCAGTAACGCATCTTTGTTAATTTTCAATTCTATCCTAAAGCCATCGCCTACATCTTTTACCAATATCACATTGTTTTCTGTATCATGCCAAGCAATATTGAATTTAAAGGTAGGTACAGTATGATTACAATAAAAGGCACTAACAGTTATTGTACCTAATATATCTTTAATTTGCTTTTTATCAAATATTACCATCTATTTAAATTTTTCTTTGTAGGCTTTGATTTGGCGATAATATTTTGTGTTGGTGTTGTCTGACGCATTAAAAATCAGTTCCCGAGCATATATTTCTTTTTGTCTATCACTCCAAACTCCAACACTATCAATTAACGTTTTTCTGACTGTGCTATCCGATGTATATGTACTTACTGCATCAAACAACGCCTCATGTTTGCCACAATCTAATATGTCAAAATATAGGTTTGCCAAGCTTTGTGCTTGTACTGACACTTGACCCATTAAAGCCATTACAAAAGCAATGAGTGTGATTATTCTTTTTGTCGATTTCATTTTAAAAGTTACTTTTTATTTGATTAATTAATACTTGTATTGTTTTTTCGCTTACCCAATGCGTAGGTCTGATGGACACAACACTATCTGTTTTCTCAGTATTTGTTTTAATGTGACCAAATAGCCATACATAGTTATCCTTACCTACTGGCTGCTTATATTTCAAGAAATACTCGGTATTACGATATTGAAACACTATCCACTTTAGTGACTTGTAGGTGCTTAAATATTGTGTTTTTGGCGAAGTGCCTATAAAACCTATCTCTATTGGATATTCCTTTTTAATAGTAATATCAACATCTATACCATTATCTTGAAAGTCAATGCCGTAATTATCAAACGTCTGTTCCAAATCTAACTGACAAAAACAACCATCAAAGTGTAACGTTCTATAGTCATCACTAATGACAGGTTCTACATAAGGTAAGCTTTCCAATAATTCATTTACCGTTTCAATTCTTTTGCCTTCCAATAGTATTGTCTTACACATTATCCATTGTATTTTTAATATGATTAGTAATAATTGTAACCAAAGTTTTGATGCCTTGATAAGTTAATTCATAGCAGGTGTTGAGTTGCATGTCCTTTTCAAAATGACACAATCCTACATTATTTAATGCAGTTATTTTAAAATGTTCCACTACAAAACGACAATCCCCTTCTGTCAAGGAAAAATTAAAGAAATACAGTATATTAGCATAGGTTACTTGAAAAATGGTACACTCCTTTGCACTATTTTTATTATGCCCAAGGAGTGTTTTTGCCACCGACACAATATCGTCACTATGGGTCGTTAAATAGGCTGTATCATTTTCAAAAAAACATTGCATACCAAATGCTTTGGCAAGGGTAGTAATGTCAAGTTGAGCCACATTTCCATAAATATCTATATCAGGGTAATATTGGTGGATGTACAGGTGTAAATAAGGTAATTCCTGCAACACCTTTTTAACTGTAAAACATTTAATATTACCATCTATAACAATCTTATTCATAGTGTCTCATTAAATATTCATGTCACTAGGACAAACGAGTTTAGCGATAGCCACACCTGCTAGTGACTTAATTCCTTTTTCCGTGAGCATAAACCTACGCCAAGCTTCTTTCGCTTTCCCTTGCTCAATTTTCTTAAACTCGGGGCCTTTATTACTTCTCCTTGATGTCCAATTCAACTCATAAAAACCAGCAGCACGAGGCGTGACGTATATCAATTCAAACACATTATTTAGATAGTAAAAAACAATATGCTTATGCCCTGCTATTTTTGGATTATACTCCTCTGGAATAGTATCTTCTATCACATATACAGGAAACCGACCGTCTTGTGGAGGCGTGATAGAGACAATGTTTCGTGAATGGTCAATATCATATTCAACATCAAACATTGAAAATGTTTTAGTTGTATCTAGTGACTCTATATCATTGCTAACAGGTTTACCTAGATATTTACTTACCACATGGAGATATGGTAAAGCTTGTTGCAACTCATAAGTGGTTGTGAGTGCTACTCGTATGTCATTTATTTTTAATGAAACTTCCATCTTGTTATTTTATTGTGTTATTTTTAAATGGTTCGTATATTAAAGTGTCATTGCCGAAAACAAATTTGATTTTCTCAATTAAATTATGGTCATAGGAACAAAGTATTACCTGCTGCAAGGGTTTATTCTTTTTCGACAAAGAAGTGCTTAGTTGTTTTAGCAAAAAAATCATATTATCAGCCAGCAAACTATTGGTGCTAGGGAATATGTTGTCAATAAAGCACATAGGCGTTGCTTTAGTATATCCTAATGACAGTAGCCATAACCTTGCTTGCTGATGGTACGGTAAGTCGCTTATAGTAAAGTAACCAACATGAGTGCTGATATCAAAATAAGATTGATTGTTCACTTTAACGATGCTGCTACTCACCTTGCTAATATGCTCATTTAAATATGCTAAAGGTTTATTTGCAGCCTCTCTCGATAAGTGCAACTTGATTTCTTTATCAAAAAATGCAGGCATCCAACACCAACTACCTATATTTTCGGACACTTTTCCGATGACTGGATTACCTCCAATAGCACTATATAGGCAGCTTCCTATAGTGTGACTATGGATATTCTTACTGATGTGCCGTGCATTCTTTCGTCCCCCAAGTGTTTCAAAAATATTTACAACTCCCTGTCTGACTTCATGGTTAATATAATGATACTTTGAAACATATCGATTCTTATAGTCAGGAAGGTAATATGCTAATTGTTGAGCAGGTATATTTTGTCTGCTCCAATCATCCTCCTCAAACAAAATGTTTGTCAGTTTTTCTTTTGTAACCTTAAAGGTATGTATGTCATAAATACTATCATAATAAGGTTCTATAACAACTTCCCACCTAAATCTTTTTTTCTTAGAAGACTTGATAGTGCCAAATGAATAATCATTACTCAACAATAATTCTATTGCCAATGTAATAGCGTTGCCTGCAATTAATGAAGATTCCAACAATCTACTCTGCTCAAAGCATCTTACTTTTTTTTTCGACAAAAAATACAGTAACTGCAAAGCATCTTTTAAGTCTGATGAAAAAACACCCTCTGCATCTTTAATGACGGTCAATGGTTTTAAGGATAACTCAAAACTTTTGAATTGTCGAAACCCATCTATATATATCTTAGTAATCATTAGTGATATTTTATTATTAATTCAATATAGGCTGCACATACATGATGTTGGCTATCATTTCATTTGCTAGTCTCAATGTTTGCCTGTTTTGCCTTTGGTGGTTTTCGATGCTGTGATAGATAATGCGGTTACTAGCAAAGCAATATCTTGTTTGTATAACGCCATCAAGGGTAAGGTTAAAATGAGTAAATTCACTTCCCGCACTAAAGAGGTTCAAAAAGGTGGTGCGATGGCGATAGCTGTATTTACAAAACCCTAGGTGTAAAAAGGTGCTATATATCAGTTGAGCCTGTAATATGGCTCTTTCGTTGGCTAAACTCATTGTTTTTTATTTACAATATATTGCTCGATAAATATAGTATGACCTTCTAACGTAGTGCCTTGTATATAGGTAATACCTTCCTCTTTTCGCAAACTGACAGTATCTTTTATAGGTATTTGTTTTGTGATAAGCGTAAGGCTATCTACCTGTGCTGTTAAAGAATCTTGTATTTCCCTTGAGTGATGCATATATAAAGCTAATACGCCTAATGCCCAGAAAAATAGAACCAATACTATTGCTATGTCAAATCTCATAGTGGTATTTATTTAATATTTTATTAATGTCGCTTTCTAAATCCAATATCTGTTTTTTGGCTTTTACAGTACATCCCCATAAATCTGGAAACCATTTGTCATTTCGCAATTCAAGTGCCACCGCACTTATTACATGACTAAGTGATTTACTAAAAATACCAAAATCATCTGCTTTTATAGCTTCCCAGTCAGACTTGCTAATTCCACCATTTTTTTGCAATAAAGTCTCTTCATCAACAGTCACTACTCCAGTATCTTTGTCGGTATGTAAATACTTTGGAAGCAAAAACGCCTTTATCTTGCATTAGGATGATACCTTAAACTGCAAGCTTTGTTTATCGTATGTGATGCTATTATAAATACAAGGAATATTCAACACTTTCTCCACAATATCATATACTCCAAACTTCCCATCTTTTACTACAATCATAAAACTATCTGCTATAATTTTATCCATGACCCAATCATACTCCTTCAATAATTCGTATGACTTACTGGCGGTAGATATATACTTTTGAAATTGCACCATTTGATTTACCCAATTGCTTTTCGGAATATCTACAACTTCTAAATCTCCATCATCGCCATGTCGATACACTTCAAACTTTTCAATATAAGTACCATAAGGCTTTATTTCAAATAAGTCAAAAAAGGCACATTGAAAATCTTCATTAGCAAAAAAAGCATGGCGAAAATCAAAAAACACCTTCCCGTTACCCATTGTACTTCCTAATAGACACATATATAGTGAAAGTAGATGATGAGTATTTTTTGACACAAAGATATGTGTGTCTTTCACAATAGGCATGTTCTGCCCCCAACGACATTGTAGTCCTTTTTTAACCACACTTTTGTATAAAACTTTTTTCGATAATCTACTTCTATACCTAATATGTTAGATATTTCATTAAACTTTGTCCTAGTTTCAATTTTATCTTTGCTGGCGTATTGTAAAATCTCATTGATAACCGCTTCTGTAACACGTCCATGAGCAACCAAAACTTTTTGGTATTTTTCGCCATCAATATTTACTTTGTATTTTACACGCTCAAATTCGGCATCAATAGGGCTAACGATTTCATCAACAGGATTCAAACAATAAACTAAATCATCACACCATAAATTTATATCATATCTTTCATTTACAGACGCTCTGTCAATCATTATATTAGATAGATAGTAATTCACAACCATTCTTTTATTTGTCATAACCCTCTTACTATTATCATGGCTTCCAAATCTACTTTTATAGCACACTTGCCATTTTGTCTTTTTGGTCACATCAATAATATTACCATCTTGGGCGATTTTCAAGTCGTTAAAAACTGAATTGACTTGTTCTTTTGTTAATCTCATTTTTCAAATAATTTTATTAAGGTCATTGATTGATGCTAAAATATCCTCAACCTCACGTTGAACTGATAAAAATTTGTTTATGTCTCCTGAATGTAATGTGTACAAACGCATTAAGAAATCTATATCTTCTAAGTCGAAAGATGTTAATGGAATTATTTTTTCAAATTTTTCCTTTGTCCATTCAAAACGGTTACATATCATAAGCTCCCAGTCTAACGATGAAAAACCACTAGCTTCCAAAAACGCACTTTTATCTATGTTGATTGTATCTTTTTCCTCATCAAATAATTTTCTATCCATTTTAAGATAAGAGGAGTGTAAGATGTCTTCAAGATGCCTAATGAATAAAAAGGCTATTTGTTCTTGCACAAAAAGCGACTCTAGCAATTTAATAAGCCTACGCATTTTTTTAGGTTGCTTACATAGCCTTACAATCTGAATAATATCTAAACGATAACCAGTTAACTCTCCCCAAATTACCAATAATACATACCAAGTAAATGACATCAAAAATTCAACATCAAAATGACACTCCTTTGTAAAATAAAAAATCAATTCAATTGATTTGTTTTTTCTATCTAACTCAAAGAAATAAAGAAACGGAACGCTGGCATCAACTGAATCGTCAAAAAGCCTAAATGAAATATTTATATTAGATACATAATCGCTGTAAACACATAGAAAATGATATGTTTCCGTAGGAATACTATTTTTCCTGTAACCATCTACTAGCGATAATGCAATAGCTGATGGAAGACGAAAGAATTTACCATTTAAACGATAGCTCTTGAACAACTTAGATTTTACCAAATTAGTAAAATAGCTTTTTTGATTTCTGTGTAATCTTAACATAGTATTTCTTTTTTTGTATATACAAATATACAATTTTTTCTGATTTTTTCATAATTTTTGACTTAAAATATTTTAAATCATTATGGCAGCTTTTGATTAAATTTATTAATATAAAAATACACTTCTTATATTCAGTAAACCCTAATATCAATAAATGACATTGTAAAATTATAACTAACAAACAGGCCAGAGCGGACAAAGAGGGCAAATATTTATTCGGGTTTTGCTTGCCTTGCTTACCTTTACCTTTTGATTAAATTTATTAATATAAAAACATACTCCATTAGACTCGACAAAAGCCTTATTATCAATAAATGACATTGCAAAATCATATTGACACGGTATTGCTAAATACCCATCACTATCAACAAAACCATACTGGCCTCCTTTAATGACTAACTTCCTTTCATCTGAAAGCCGTCCAACATAGTCGTATTCTTCTAGCAAAATCTTACTAAGTCTCGCTTTGTACTGCATACTTTTTATTTGTAAGAAAAGGGGATTAGATAATGGTGCCATGTTTTGTGATTTATTTAACTATCTGCCTTAATACTTTTTACATAAACTTCATTCATCTGTCTTTGCTTAGGCATCAAAGATTTTACATTGTCTGCTGTTACCCAAAAGTCATTTTTTACAAATAACTTAGTGCCACAATCCAATAATTTTACTGCTATCATTTCTACTTGAGTAGGAGGATTATATCGCTTATGATATGTTTCGGTAAATGGTTTTCCTACAATTTCTACAATACTGACAGGAACAAAACCATGCTTATCAATAATGCTTTGAAACTCTGGTCTTAACCATTGTAATCTTAACACATCTTTGCTGCCAAAAGGATAAGCACGTTTTTTGCTTTCTGCATAATAGGCGTGGTCATTTGTACTGACAATGCCATACATTCTTTTTTTACCTGTATTCATGGTTTTGTTAATTTAAGTTATGATTTTGCTGTTTGGCATCTGACACTCGCAAGATATAAGCCAAACTCACGAACACTTTTATGTAATAGCGTGGTGTTGAGATTGTCGTCATAGAGCCAAACTTCTTTAAATGTTGGGCAGATGACAAAAGTGTAATTTTCGTAATGATACTTACTTTCGCCAAACTCGTTAATACATTCCTCGCAATTCATATACATATAGCAGACGAGCCAAACCCAACTTTCTTCTAATTCCTTTTTGTTAATGCGTCTTTTATAGCCTATTGAAAGCAAGTGTTCATTTGCCCAATTATCTGCCTCCACTTCTATTTTTGTGCGACAAACAAGGTTTTGTCGATACTCTTGGAAATCGACTCTGCCATAATGTAGTACCACATGAGCCAACTCATGCAAAGCAATAAAGGCATTTTTCTTGCTATTCATAGATGGAATAAAGATGTCTTTACCCTCTGAAAAGCCTTGCAAATTTTCTGCTCTATTGGTTATCTTTGATATGGGGTATATGCCTACATCGTATTTAGCACACAAAGCGACAAATTGAGTATTTAATACACCTCCTCCAAAATGTTGGAACAATTCCGCTGTTTGCAAGGTACTAAACTCTCTCATTTTCATTTTATTCTATTGATATATTTTTTAAAAGTGCTTGCTCAAAGATAATGCTTTTTTTGATTTTTTCATATTTTTTGTGCAAAAAAAAGACTAACAATTACAGTTAGTCTTTTTAATTCTTTTATACTGTATAAAACTTATTAGTATAAGCAAAGGTAAAGGTCAAAAAATAGCCTTTTTCTGTGTTGGTGCGTTTATAGTTGTTGCCTACCAACACTACATCTCTAAACTTATTCACTATAACATCACTATCTACCTTACTGATATAACGCACTCTTTTATGCCTTGACACTAAAAAGGCTTTGACATAAAACTCAAACTCTTTAGTTAATAGCTTAGTAGATACAGTAAAGGTTTCCCGTAAACTGCTATTCATAATTTTAGGCGTACCATCTGGAAAAGCACAACTGCATTGCTCATATCCTACTTGGCTAATGCTAGTGCCAAATTCCGTAGCACACAGCGTTTCAAAAGGCATATATACACCATAGGTGTTTTTAAACTGAAACTCACAAGTACATTGGTTGGTGTCATCTATGTATATCCTAAACACTTCGGAACTTCTAACAGGCAATTCACAGCCTTCATTTTTAATCGTGTTGTCATGGTCTAAATAAACGCTCTCGCAAAAGGTAAGAGCATTTGCAGGATTGTTGTCTTGCTGTTCTGATATGGTAAAGGTACAAGTGCTTTGAATATTTGGCATACTATCCGCAAAGGTTGTTTATTAAGTTAAGTAATGTATTCTCAAGCTCACTAGCATTCTCTATTGCAAAGTAATTATTGGAACTTGCTATATTAGCACCGTTATTGGTAATTGCTGTCAAGAAACTACTGTTTGGGTAGTTTAATCCAATCGTATATATGTTGATTACTCCCGTTGTTCCAACATTTCCTCTAATTACAGTATCAACATAATTTATAATTTCTTGCTCATAAGTAAGCGGTGGCGTTAATGGGTCGTTGGGCGAAACATTAGGAGCACCGTCTGTAAATAAAATAATTACTTTACCATTATTGCTTCCAAGCAACAATTCATTGTAGGCAATTTGTATAGCACTTAGTATATTAGTTGCACCAGAAGCATTTAAACTGTTGATACTAGACACTAAGGTAGCATTACTGCTGCCTAATGCCGCTTCTAGATTAGCATTCTCATTAAAAGTAACTAGGGCAGCAGAGTTAGCGCTTGTATCAATATCTAGTGCATTTACGAAACTAATACTTGAACTTTTAATACTATCCATACAAACGCCTCCAGAGTAGTCTGATTGAGCATAATACTTAATGACAATAGGAAGTGCATTGTTTAATGTATTAAATACAGGAAAGGCTGTCACTGTCCAAGAGGATGTAGTACTTAAATTAACTGCGATATTCTCTTCACTAGTAACATTATTAATTTGCATTAAATAAGTTGAATCCGTAGATAAATCTCCTACATCAACTACATTTGTTGAGAAATCCCAACCACTGGATAATGTCTTGATAAAATCAGGAGGGTTGAGTATGGTAACAGTTGATATATCTATGCAAGTAGGTGTGGAAAGGCTACCTGACCTATCTAATACCAATACTGCATCAACAGTATCACACAATTCAAATGAATCATTAGCATTACAAACTTCGTCATCTGTAACAAATAGAGTATATTCTCCAATAGGCTGCCCAGCAAGATTAAGTGTAAAAACATCTTGAGTTGTTGTTCCACTTAACACCGTAACATTGTTAGCATCATTAACTATATAAGTGTATATAGGCGAGCCATTAGTAATAATAACATCTAAGTCAGTATTTACCGTATTTGATATTTCAGCAGTTACAGACATAATACATAACTTTTCCACTACTACAAGAATATTGCACCCAAACACATCCGTAACTCCCAAATAGTAATTTCCAACAGGGTAACTACTAATATCGACAACAAATACATCAAGGTTTGATATTCCATTATCTAACAGTAAATTTGAGGCATCGTAAAGTTCCCATGTAAATGGGGTAGCATTATTAGGCACTGAAGAGTTTTGGCTCATAGTAACACTCAATAAATCACCATCATTTAATATTTGATAAAACAAGCTTATTCGACAAATATCAAAATTATACTGTGCTACACATCCTTGACTATCTGTAACACATAGAATGTAATTGCCAACAGGTATTGCAGCTATATCAATAATTCCTGTATTTAAAGATGTTGTATTGCTAAAAACTATCGCTTGATTATTAATATCTTTTATTTCTACAAGATAATCAGCTACTCCATTGGTAATATTTACAAGTAACTCAATATTGTTACGCCCATGCACTACTGCATTAACAATCATTGTGCAAGACGGTATTTCAAAGTTATAAGTTGATTCGCATCCATCCGCATCCATAACAGTAAGTGTATAGCTGTCATTAGCTAAGGTAGAAATATCAATAGTATAATTAGCAGTCGTAAAAACATCTGATAGCACCACAGTAGTATTATTGCTTATTGTGTAGTTGTATTGCGGATTACCTCCTGTAAGTGTGATGTTTAAATCTGTGCCTACAATTTCGCTAGTCATTGACAACAAACAAGGCGGTGCTGTTACAACTCCCTCTATAATAAAAGGACAGTTAAATTTATCTTTAACACTTAATGTGAAAGCACCTTCTGGTACATTACTGATAATATAGGGGAAAGTAGTGATAACGCTTGTTGTAGGCGTACCAGCATTTGGCTCAAACAAAATAGTATATGGTGGCTGTATCGCACCGCTAACGATGCCATCGCCACCAATAGCTGTTAATTGTATTTCGCCCAAACCACCAATGGCAGTAGGCTGAATAATGTTGTAATTAACGTAATACTGCTCGCAACATCCATCTAGTGCTTGAAATGGATGATATACAATAATATCGTTTGTTAAGGGGTCTGTCAAGCAAAGGATGTATTCCCCATCTGCAAGTGTGACAGATATAGGAGTTGTGGAAGCTGTACCAGATATGATAACGATGTCCGTCAGAGCATCTTTAATACTGTAATTAACAGGCAAGGTAACGCCATTGAGTTTTATTGTTGTCGCCATAAAAGATAATGATATAATTGAAGTGTCAAATTTAATACCCTTATCTAAGATATGCAAATACACCAAGAAAACACTCGTTTGTTTAGCTACTTTATGCAGTTACTGCTTTAATATTATCTAGTAATAACATTGATTAAGATTTAAATTCTCTAACAATATGATAATGAATAGGAGATTTGTTAAAAGATACATAACTTTTGCCTATGTAAGTTTTCTTTTTCCTACCCCCAATATGTGGCATAATAAAATCTTTAAACAATTCCATCAATACCTTCGTAAGACGTAGTTTAGAATGTATTGCAAAAGTATAATATATAAAATGGTCAATGACATAGCACTCTTTCAAAAACTTTTTCCATTCAGGATGTTTGAAAAACTCATGCTCAAGAGGAGGTGTATAGTCTTTTTGCAAATGCTTGTTTTGGGCGATGTCCAATAAAAACAACTCCATTTTTTTATCCAATTGAGACCGCATTTTGATGTTTAAACGTAGGTAGTGATAAGACATGTTTAAGTAAGTATTTTTTTAGCAAGTTCTGAAAAAGGAATAGTAGGTGTATGATTTATTTTTGATATTTTTTTAACAGCAATACCATCTGTGATACTGCTTATCATAGGAAATCGCAAGCAACGGTCTAACTCAACATCGGTTAATATTCGACTATTAGGATTTCTAAAATCAGTCAATGCAGTGTATTTGCCTCGAAAAGCAAATTTCAACTCTATATAGTAACTAGCTAACCAACAAACATAAGCTACTAATTCATTAATGTATTGGTCATTAAATGCAGCCGTTATAATCATCTCGTAAACATCTGACAATGCTATCCTCGGTTCACGATTACACTTTGCTAACTGCTTGAGTGCAATTCGGTTAAATGTGCCTTGTAGCATAGGGCAAGTATCAAGTTCTTGTTTTTCAAATATAGTTAAATCTCGTCTGTTGGGGTTGAGGTAACTGGAAGTATTGAGATGTTTTTCATGGTATTCATAAACAGCCTTTTGGCACGCTTTAGATATCCAGCAAACAATATCTTCTAACACCTCTTTAAATTGTTGTTATCCATTATTTTGTTGTTATCCATTATTTTGTTGTTATCCATTATTTTGTTGTTATCCATTATTTTGTTGTTATCCATTATTTTGTTGTTATCCATTATTTTGTTGTTATCCATTATTTTGTTGTTATGTCATTAATGATAAATCAAGCATTTCATTCCAAGCATCCTCAAAAGAATACTCGACCTTTGTATATTCAATATCTTCATATTCAAAATATTTATTAAGCTCTCGTCTAAAATACGAGCCTGATACAAATTGCCGCCGCAACTATGGTCTAAAGCGATGTTATTTTCTGTAATATATGCCGTTACACTACATCCTGTTGATGAGTTTATATGCTTTTTAAAGCAAATGTCCCCATTTAAATGTGCATAACAATCTAATGTGCCTCTCTCAAATCCCTGCTCTATCATGTGGGTAAATTGCTCATCTGATATGTGAGCAATAAAAGGATTGTTATTGTGAAAACTTTTTAATGCCATGTTTAAGATAATATTTATTAATTCAAGAATTGAGGTTTGGGCGTGCCATTTCGTAATATAAAAGGCGTAATTTCTGTGACGATAAAAAGCTCAAAGTTTTTATTCTCGCCTACTGACAAGCCTATATCTGTCGTTGGCAAGTTGTGGCGTGCCAGCCAATCTTTAAAATCAAGGATTGTATCATTGAGTTGTTCAATACTAACACTAACACACCAATGTGTCGGATAAGCTACTCTAGCATACTGTTGTTCAGTATCTATATCTTTGCCATTGTCATTGTCATAAGTAATATATACTTTCATTGGATTTCAATTTACTAGATTTGAGATATTATATTTAATAGTGAATGGAGTAATGGACAAGATTATCATTGAATTGGCACACAATCAAATATAGCATGTGCCATCTCATAGCCAATACCAGCGGTTATGTTATTTACTTGAAATATATGGTCGCCAACTGTCACATATACACACCTAAAGCCTGACACCTTTTCTCTTTCTAGTCGCTCCAGTAAATCTAACGACTCTATGTTATCAAACATAGGCTCATTATTAAAACTAATATCCTGAATGTTGTGTTTATAGCAAAACATCTCATAAACTAAATTAAACGCCTGTTCATTATTTATGGTGTCGGTATTTTCAATGTGATTTTTTATGAAAATACGAAACCGTTTAATTAAATTTAATAAATAAAGGGCACTCAACACTCGTGAAAACTCAACTTCCTCATTACCTGTTAAATATTGCAGGTATATCTGAAAGTGCCTTTTAAATTCAGACACTTGGACATAAAACGCTATGTTTGTAGTTTCGTTTGAAATGACATCTATGATGTCTTTATTTTGTGTAACAGATGTAAAACCATGTACTTCAATATAAGCGTTCTGCTCATTACTGAAAAGGTCTTTTGTATGGATTTTTACAGACATAATCTTATTGTCAGGAATATAACAATCATTTTTATGTCTTTGAATGAATAACGGCAAGTCCTGTCTCATTGTTGTTTTTTTGTAAAGTCTTTTTATATGGAAAGAAAAATTAGTATCATCTTCTGTAGGTTGTTAGCAGTAACGGCAAGCAAATACTTACAATACATTCTCCACACTCATTTGCTGTTCTACCAAACTACAAATCTGTTTTTTTGAGTGACTCAACATATTGTTTGTTAGCCAAACTGTCCAATACTAGAGCATCGCTAATCTCCTTTAATGACAGCGAAAACTCCCTATAAATATTAATATTATTATCTAGCAACTGATAATAAACAGCGTTATCTTTATTTGCTTGCATGAATTCTTCAAAGCCAGTAACAGCATCGCTATACTGTTTTTGTAATGCTTTGACTTTATCCAAAGTACTCATTTGTTGTTCTATTAAAGTAGCATTCAATATTGCAATCGCCTTTTCTGCTTGCACTTTTGTCAATCCTACTTCGCTATCCACTCTAATAAAGTTATTTCTTTGCCAGTACAGCATATCACTATCATCATCAAGAATAATGTATTTTTTAAACGATTGTATCTTGCATCCTAACAATGATTTATTGTCAGATAGCCATTGATGTATTTCACAGCCACGAGGCACATTATCATTACTATTGCTAAAGTTTAATTGCTTCGTAACGCCTATAAAATCAGCGTAGATGCCATTTTCATTAAACATACTTACAATATCATCAAGGCTATTATTTAATCGCCATGTAGAGGAAATAACAATCTTTGCCTTTGTTTGCTTTATGATATGCTGCAAGGCTGAAACAGCAGACTTGGTAAGTATTTTATGCTTTTTACCTTTTTGCTCTCTCAACCATTTTTGCGACAACAACACACCATCAATATCAAGAAATATAATTTTCATATTTGTATTTATTTATCAAAAAAAACTAATTGTTTGTTAAATGTGTTGTCGTGATTGATTTTTAGTTTTTCATCAAAAGTATAGAACTTTTGTTCTCTTTTAATAAATTCTACATGATAATGTGTTTCCTCCAACAACTCTTCCCAAAACATCAAAAAGTCTTTCTCTGTCTTAAATGTTTTATTGTCAAAGCCATCTTGAAGACGGTCTCTTACTGACCATGCAATATTACGGCAATCTTTTTTAAGTTCCCCTGTATAAGACATTTCAATATCAACGACCCAAAACTCAAAAGTGCTATTTATTGCACCGAGATGTAGCATCTCACTTTGTGTGTAGTTGATAGTAGCAGTTATTTTCCCGTTATCAAACGACTGTATAATTTGTTTCATACTTATTTTTATTTAAAGATTACGTCATATATTTTTCCATCCATATCGTAATATTGAATATGGTGCTTGTGATAATGGTCTAACTCATTGTATCGAGATAGTGACTTATCATAAGCATACAGCAACTCATATTTCTCTTGTAAGTGTAATGGTAGCTTATCATAGGTACTTTGGTTGCGTAAAATTTGGTCTATCAACTCTGCCTCCTCCCTACTATCAACAACCCATTTTGGTTTATATACTTGCCCATGATTAAGGTCGCCATAAGTAACTGCTATTTCATACTTACCTAAAGGTAATTGACTATCCAATACTCTATATTCAATATCAAAATCAAGTTCCTGTAAAACACTCTCAATGTCAAGCAGGTTTGATTTGTTTGGGGATTCATTTAGATAGTGTATCAAGAAAGCTTTAAGATTGTCAAAAGTAAACGAAACGCCTTTGCTCAATAGGTATTGGTAGATAGATTGAAATAAACATCTTGTTTCTGCTATGTGACGAACATCATACTCGCAATTCTCTTCCTCATTATTGATTGATTCAATTCTATCTAAAATCTTAGCATAGTCTTTTAATAATTTCTTTTCTGATATTTGAGGTAAAATTTCCTCAAGACTGTATTCTGCTAACTCTACAATATTATCAAAAGCACTCACAGTTACTGACGTTAATCTTTGCAGGTACAAAACTAAACTTGCCATATCGCTCACAAATAAGGTACTATCAATTACACTATAAGCCATATCATTCAATACCACCTTTTTAAGTGATGCAAGTTTTTTTGATTGAACACCAGAAATAGTAAAAGTAGGTATCTTTAGCTCTAGTTTATCTACACGAGCCCTTTTTAATAGCTCATAACTTAACCGACCATTAACTGAAATCACACTACTACTTTCATCTAGTGCATCAAAAGTAACTTCTGGAGGATTCGCAGAAAAATAAGCAAAACAAGACACATCATCAATTAAGATTTTTCGCAGACGCATATAATCCATTTGCAGACAATGCTCAAACTCCTCGTTCTTTTCAAGCATAATAAATACAGTATTGTCATCTACTTTATCCAACTGTGCTTTCATAGCATCCTGACTGCCATTAAAGCCAACGACATCAAAGTAATTCAAATGCTCCATGTCTTCAATAAGTTTATGGTAGTCGGATGTACTTATTTCAAAGCCATAGTTTTTTGTTCGTTTTATCTGAATATCAATATTATTGATACTAACAGTTTCTGTAAAATTAGTCATTAATTATTTTTTTAGTAATGTAAATTTCAACATCATTAATGTTAAAGTGATATTTTTGTGTGCCATAAAAACAGCTTATCGTTAAGTCTTTATTCATATACAAATAGCATAGTTTCTTTTGAAAAGCTTTGTGTGTACGGTCTTTTGGCATAAGAATAACTCTATTCCCTTTAGCCATATTCAACTCTATTTGTTCTCTTATGAGTAGTGCATGAGCCACATCTTTTGTCAAAACTTCCAATGTCTTGTGCTTAAAATGTAATAAGACATTCTTGCTACTATCTATATCTTGAAAATGCCAACTAAAACCTTTATAGTATATATCTGGTTGTTGGCACAACTGGCTAATTACTTTGCCATACGCTTTATGGATATGTAAAGCGTTAAAAAGGTTTTTATAGCGTTTGGTGCGTGTATCTATCAATTGTTGCGTTGTCTTCATCTGGGTTATAATGTTTTTATTTCCAATAATATTTGCCTTCTTCATTTTGCTTTAAAAAAACATTGGCAAATGTACCTGCTACATATGTCTTTCCAATACATTTAACACTCAAAATAAAAGTGATGTCATAATAAAATATTTCACCTTCAAATAAATCAGCACATTGTCCGAGATAAAAAACGGCTTCATTGTTATTAAGAAATCCTTTAAAAATAATTTCTCTATCAAACCAACCGTGTAGATTTGTTTTGCTATTTACAGGAATGCTCATTGAGTGCAATATCAATGGACGTTTATCAAGCATTTTTTCAAAACTATCTTTATCTTCAGTTGCTAAATAAGTACCTTGTGTACTACTAATTCTTTTTTCAAAATACATAAACGTTATCTATCTTAAATATTAAAATGATTAGGTTTCCTAAACTCCCAACACATGGAGCGAAAGAATGCCAACGCTCCCATAGCTGCAAGTAAACAAAATGCGTAGGCAAAATATTTTAAATAGCCTTTGTACTTACGAGGTTGAGAGGATGGTCGAATAATGACTTGATGCACTTTCTTCATTTTTAAATATTAAAGCGATTAAACATTTCTTTTGTCAATACTAGATTATACTTACACCTATCAGGTTTCTTAAAGCCTACTAAATAACGAGAATTACTAAAATCTATGTCATAATCTGACACAATCAAAAAAGATGTATTGGTAACAGCCTTTCTTGATATAAATATACTATTTCTTGAGATATACCTTTCTAAAGTCTCATTAGATTGCTTATCGAAAAGCATTATAGCATAATCATCTAATAATTGATTGTATGTGATATTTTGCACCTCATAGATGTTAGTGTCGGTCACAACAATATCATACTCCATTTCACTCCCACAAAGCAATAATATTACTCCCCACAAAATAGTCCATAGACTTTTCTCCCAAACACCACCTATTATAAACAGCATTCCTAATACTCCTGCAATCATACTTATTATTTTTTAAAAGATGTTATCAATATTTTTATCGCTGTTCATAAAGTCAATGATATATTGCGACCACTCCTCTGTTGAAAGCGACTTTCCAAATGGTACATCATCACCATAATTACCTATGTCTTCACTCAAAGCAATCAGACTGGAAAACTCATCTAGCTCTTTTTCGTAGGTTTGGCGATAGCTGTCAATTTGCTGCACATCATACAACACCTTGCCATTCCATTCACTTACACCTAAACTATGCAGCATTAAAATGTCTTCATTACTCAATGATTCACCTTGTTCCAAGAAAGTCCAATCGGGAGCAATAATATGTACCAACTCTTGAATATCAAATTCAAACTTGTTTTGTCTGTAATCATATATCTCATCATACTCATAGTAACTCCGCAAAAACTCAAAAACAGTGTGCCAACAATACTCTCCTAAGTACAATTTTAGCAATACCGTTTCGCCATGCCTTAGTCTTTTCGTGATACAAAACTTAGGCTGTGTCTTGTTTTTTAAGTCGATAAACTTTAACATGGCATAGCAAATTGTGCATTAACCAATTGCATACTCACATTTAGCAAAGCCGTTTGTAGTGATAGATAATGTTTGTCTGATTGGTATGTCACTCCTGCTTTCAATGTAACCATATAGCCACACTCATCTTTCTTGATACCAAATTTAACCTGATGAGCCGATATGGGCATTGCCTTGATTTTGTTAAATATGATACGCATGGTCATTGCCATAGTGCTATCTATTTTTCCTAACAATAATAACATCTTAACTTGCAATATAGCAAAATCAATAGATTCAATATCATCTCTACGAAACTCTCCCCAAACCTTTTGTAAGACACTTTCTTTCATGTCTATTAGACAAGATAGCAAGTCAGCTAATTGTTCGTCTGTTAAGGCATCTATGGCAAAGCACATAGTTTTCTTTTTACCCTGCTCATAGAGTGCAAGTGGTAGTAATACTTTATTTTGATGAAAGTAAGGAAATCCAGCACCGAGTCCTTTATTAAAAAGCTGCTGTACTTTTCTTTGATTAGTAATTAATTCCATAGTATTGTTATTTATATGATACACAAAGATAGTATTTTTTTTGATTTTTTCATATTTTTTGTGCAAAAAAATAAGTGCTAACAAAAATTATATTGCATATCTTTATTAGCACTACTGTTTTAAAATGGTAAGATTCCGTCATCATTACTTGCTATTTGTTGCTGTGACCCTCTAGTAATATTATCTCGCTCTATTTTTCTAGCAAAAGCAATGGCATAGTCAAATATCTTGCGTAAGGTGCTAAAATCAAGTTCCTTTATTGCATCATTTTTAGTGTACCATTGATGAGGAACTTTGTGTGTTTCATTCCACCATGAGCCATTTTGATAGGTGTAGCCAAACAAATCAAAGACAATATCTTGTTGCACTTCTATACTCAATGATTTATCTAGCCTGTTAGGTGTATTTGTCAATATCTGTAACTTTTTTACATTAGTAGTTTATTGGTAGTATTACTACACACAATACTCTTTATACAGTAAAACATGTTAAATTTAGGTTCACAATTAACATATTTTACCATCATAATCAAACATTGTAGTATGATTTATATTGTCACACCATTTATCAAACAACTGCTTTTCTCTTTGGTAGTTTCGCTCATCTGATAGCCATTGCTCTAAAATATTTAAAAGCTTGACAGATGTTGCTTTCGCTCCTTCCCATTCTAAAACAGCTATATTACTGCCGCTGTAAGCCACATGCCCTCTATTTGAAAACCATATCGTTGCTGTTGTGTAGTATTTGGCTACCTTATAGTCAATAGATACTTTTTCCTGCTGTTGTACTACTTTGTAGCGATATGGTTTAATGGATTTGTTTGTATCGCCAAACCTAACATAGTCACCACCTATTTTTTCCTTCAAAACTAATTGTCTATTGTCTGCAAACTCCATAGCCTGTATTTCATCTAATCTTGCAAATACATCGTCCAAAGAGTCGTTTACAGTCCATATTTTCATAGCATTTATTTTGTACTTCATTAGTTATTTTTTTTGATTAGCTTGCTCTTGCTGTGCCTTCAACATGCTATCTAATCGCTCTCGAAAACTGCCTTTGTGTCGCTTTTCTGCTCGTTGTTGTCGTTTCTCTATTTCTTTGTTTATCTCTTCCTTATTGTAAAGGACATAAAGCAATGCAAAAATCCACTTCCCTGCAATTATTACAATATTAAAAATAAGCCAATACAAAATAGCATAAGGTACTGCGTCTGTTGCTGTAAACCCATAAATAAAATAATTGCCTAAATAAAACCATACTAGCAAACCAAATTGCCAATACATATTTCTTGTTGTGTTTTTTGTACTCATATTAATTATATTATTTAACCTAACAATACTAATCGTGGATAACTAAGATGGTGTTTGTACTTTTCTGACTGCCAATATTTTTTGTCTAGTTGGGCGTAAACATCTAAAGTAGTTCTTATTGTTAATTTACTACCATATCTATAAACCGCCCTTTTGCCATTAAAGTCATACATCAAATCTGGCTGATACGGCAACCGATGCCTCACATCATCTCTTATGATGAGCCTACAAAATTTAAAAGAATATACTACCTGACTAAACCTTACAACTCCTTCTTGCGTAACTGTTGCAAAGCCAATGACATTACAAAAGCCCTTTTCATTTTTTTCTTGTTCGTAAAAACCTGCATCGTAATTATTTAATAGAAGGCCTTGATTTGTAAGTATAGTACCGTATGCATCTCTATGCTTACCTACTAAACCGATACCATCTACAACATCCTCTACTTCAATATGACATTGAGATACAAAATTAAGCTTACCTTCTTTATACCATACCACATCATCGGTACAGAACTCAACATATATTTCTTTCTTTTTAAAATCCACAAAACGTGATTCATTTTCACTATAACCAAAAAAAACATCTTCACTTAGTTTTTTGGTAATGACCTTAAAAGACATGATATTACTTAATATCATGTCATGTAGAGACTCTTTATTCATGTAGCGATTGTTTTAATTTTTCCCAAGCAGGGCAATATTTTGCATCTTTCCGACTAACCAATATAGGATTTTCACTAGATATTAGTAGTATTGACTCATTTTCCCAAAATACAAGATTATAGTCAATAATGTGCGATTCCTCCGCTACCAACAAAGGCATATTTTGTGCAATAGTTTCTTTCGCTCCTATCTTTTCGTTGCCTAATAAGTTTAGTGCTTCAAGAAATGCTTTATCGATATAGTCTTGCTGTATTGCATCAATGATATTGTTACTGCTAGATATGTTTTGTTTCTTGAGTTGCCAAACCTGTGTTTGAGTAGCATCTTTCCAAGTCACTAAAATAGTTTCTTGCACCAACTCTCTTAAAATATCTTTCAGATGAATGCTTTGCGTCTTGCCATTACACTTGACATAAAATTCACTCGTTATTGATTGCTTGAAATGAGCGTAATATCTAAAGTCAGCTAAGTATAAGGTGTCATTTAACTCTCGAAATGTAACAGTGTGCGATATGCCTACTGTGTTTTTCATAATGCAAATGACAATGTTTTTGAATAAATGTTCGTTAAATTGCATTGTAATCTTATTAATTTATTCAAAGATAGTTCTTTTTTTTGAGTTTTTCCATTTTTGTGCGAAAAACTAGCAAAAAGTCTCCTTTCTGCGTAGCGTCAGTAGTAACTATATTTATAGTTGAAAGCAATGATTCGCAAAAGAACCATCATTATAATACTAAAACAATAGCATAAAGAGTTTTTTATTTCTGCGTTCTATAAATAGAACGCTTATTCTATTTATAGAACGCAGAAATATCTAGTAAAACAATTAACCTATTATCTTTGCTTCGCCATATTCAATGGTCATACTTAACTTTACAGGCAACACTACCTCTCTATCACACCCTCCACAATAACCACCTATATTTTCGACTTTGTTTAATGTGGGATAACTTAAAACTGAAAAATCAATATCACATTTGCAATTAGGACACTTTATATCTATGGCGTGTCCTACATACAGATGCTTTACATCCAGTTCGTACTGACCCGTAACTACTGCTTTCTTCATATTGCCTTACCATTTAAATGATGAATAATTGAAATTATCATTTTCCAAATATCGCCCTGCATCAAACCCTTGCCTTACATATTTGGCACGATAGCGAACTTCGCCTTTGTGTTCCATTTGCCAAACAGCACCCTCTGGAAAACCACCCACACACTTAGCAAATACAGAGCCTTTATTAAGCTCCGCTTCTAGATCTGCAAAATCGACACCGCTGTGTTCACAATAAAGTAGTCGAGGAGGATGTAAGCCTACCTGTTCTACTTTTTCTTTCATCTGGAAGTAATGGTTTTCTTTATTTTGGCTATCAAAAATACCTAGTACCACCAACAGGTCTATTTCGTTTTTAATATCGTATATTGTACCATGCCGTTGTAATAGCCATTCACAAACACAACGCTCCCCATCTTTTAATAACAATAAAAATTTTAAAGCGTATTTATTGACGAAATTTACAAAATATTGTAGATGTAAAAAAGGAGCATCGCAACACAAATAGCCATTTCGCTGAATACATATTAATTCATACCCCTTTCGTAGTATAGTAGTATTTGAACCATCATATTTTTCAGTTACAATAACAAGGTCTTTTTTGCACTTTAATCGCTTTTTTCCTATTAGGTAATCGTTCTTGGGCAAATCAATATTCCTGTCTGCTGTGCCTACTTTTGAGCCATACAAATGACCTATACTATAGTATTGCTTTCCGTAAGGTTTCATGTTTTATTCGTACCTACTTTTAAACGGCTATCTTTTAGCGTAATGCGATACTCCTCAATAACACCATTAAACCTTTCATCTCCCAATATTTCTATACTAACATTACCATTAACATCTACTTTATATGGTTCCGGTGTATTGGTTATGTATGAAAAGCCGTACCGACTTTTATCTTCTGATTCTTCATTTGTAAGTTTTCTAATATGTTTACCATCATACAATTTACTTAATGGAAACTTTAAGTTATCCATTATGATACAATGAGCTGCTGTTACGTTATAAGCCATATTTTTATCTATTTGTTTTTTTACTATTGCAAAGATAGTAATTTTTTAGCATATAAAAAAGCGTCTAACGATAGTTAATGTTACCGCTAGACGCTTATCATTATTGTTTTAAATATTCTTGCCGTTCCTTGTGCCAAAAGTAATAAGTAGGTATCGCTGCCACTATCCAAAGTGTTGTTCTGACAATATATTTAGTAGGTGATTCGTTATCAAGATATTCAGATACATCTACACCAAACAAAATCAATAAAACGCCCAAAACATCCAGCACAAGCAGGAGTATGTTCAAAAAGAACAATTCATTGGGAAAAGATACTTTTTGATTTGCCCTTTCATACTCCCTTACACATAATAAAAACAACAATACCACAGCATCAGAGTACACAAACAAACTGGGGTGGAAAAGCCAAAAAATCAAGTATAGTGCAGATAGGAACAATCCCCCAATAACATAGTTAAGTCCTTTCATTTTTTAAAATTTACTTCCTTATAAATACTTTAGTAAATGTAAAAGTTTCCAAAGCCTTTATTTTGTTTCGTAAAGCCTTTATTTGTTTTGTCTTTTTTTTATAGTAAAATTCCTTTGCCTCCTCTTCACTCAAAAAAGCATCTTTGCCAATTTTAAACAAATCATTATGACTTCTAGGTATCAACTCTTTTTCTGTTTTAGCATAACCATCATCTCTAACTTCATAATTATAAGTTACAATAACGCTATGACGCAAGTTTTTACGAACAATAAACAAAGGTTTCTTTTTAGTTTATATCATCATTTGAATGCTTTTAAAAAATCAACGTAACTAATGCCAGCAAGTGGAAGGGCTTGCGAAACATCATAAAAAGCGTTTTTGTTTAGCTCAAAACGCCTACATTTGTCATTGGGAAGGAAATCACTTGTAATCTCAATATATTTGCTTTCAATTATATTGTAATGGTAAGTCACTCCGATGTTATTAGGGTAGTGTTCACTAAATATAAAAATTGGTTTCGTTTTAATTTCTATCATATTTTTAATTTGATTATTTTAAAAAAATTACGCACCGCAAGCTTCACAATCTGGATTGTCGATGCTACATACCTGCCCATAATCATTTTGAGCAACGTTGTTTTTATCTACTGTAAACTTAATCGCACTAGCTGCCGCTTCCGTTCTTAGGTAGTACATACCTGTTTTTAATCCTTTTTGCCAAGCATAGTAATGTAGTTTCATCATTTTATTGACAGTAGCGTTTTGCATAAAGATATTCATGCTTTGGCTCTGGCAAATAAAAGCTCCTCTATCTGCTGCCATATCTATCAAGTCGCCCTGCTTGATTTCCCAAACTGTTTTATACAAAGATTTCATTTCGTCTGATATAGGCAGATTTCGTACAGAGCCATTGTCAATTAATATCTGGTCTTTGGTGGCTTTATTCCATAACCCCAATACCATCAAGTCTTTTATCAAGTGTTTATTAGCCACCACATAAGACCCCGCTAACGTATTTCGTACATAGACATTAGCGGTATATGGCTCAATACATTCATTATTGCCTAATATTTGTGATGTGGTAGCAGTAGGCATCGGAGCGAGGAGGAGACTGTTTCTAATGCCATGTTTGGCAATGGCTTTGCGTAAGTCCGTCCAATCATATTTCAAATCTTTGTCGGCTACGCCCCACATATCAAACTGCAAAACACCTTTGCTGACAGGCGAACCCCAATAACTGCTATATACACCACGCTCTTTGGCTAACTCGCAAGAAGCAGTCAAAGCACCATGATAGATGGTTTCAAAAATCTGCTTATTGAGTAGTTTTGCCTCCTCGCTATCAAATGGCAGTCGTAGCATCGAAAAGGCATCAGCCAAACCTTGTACACCTACGCCCATAGGACGATGTCTAAAATTAGAATTTTTGGATTCTGGTACAGGGTAATAGTTAATGTCAATAATATTATCTAAGTTTCTAGCAACCACTTGTGTTACTTGATGTAATTCCTCAAAATCAAATTGACCATCTTTCACAAATTTAGATACGGCAATAGAAGCCAAATTACAAACGGCTATTTCATCTTTAGATGTATGTTCTAAAATCTCGGTGCAAAGATTTGAACTCTTGATAACACCTAAATTTTTCTGATTAGACTTTCTGTTAGCATGGTCTTTATATAGCATAAAAGGCATACCTGTCTCTATCTGTGTTTCACATATCTTTTTGTATAGTTTCCTTGCTTTCACAACTTTCAATGCCTTGCCGTCTTGCTCATACTGCTCATACAAAGTCTCAAACTCCTGCCCATAGCTCTCATTTAAGCCTTTACATACGTCTGGGCAAAACAATGACCAATCGCCATCCGCTGCTATACGCTTCATAAATAAATCAGGCATCCACAAGGCATAAAACAAGTCTCTCGCTCTCATTTCTTCTTTTCCGTGATTCTTCTTTAAATCCAAAAAGTCAAAGATGTCAGCGTGCCATGTTTCGAGATAAACCGCAAAAGCACCTTTTCGTTTCCCCCCGCCTTGGTCGACATATCTAGCAGTATTATTGAACACTTGTAACATCGGTACGATACCATTTGATTCGCCACCTGTACCACGAATATAGCTTCCTTTGGCTCTGATATTGCTAATGCTCAAACCAATACCGCCTGCTGCTTGTGAGATACTGGCACATTGCGACAATGTGTCGTATATCCCTTTGATACTATCCTCTTGCATTGTCAATAAAAAGCAAGATGACAACTGTTGTTTTTTAGTACCTGCATTAAATAGCGTTGGCGTAGCATGAGTGAAGTAGCGTTGAGACATCAAGCGATATGTCTCTAATGCTTTATTGGTATCACTGCCATGTATCGCAATAGCAGTACGCATAATCATGTATTGAGGGCGTTCTACTATATGCCCATCAATGCGGAGGAGGTAAGAACGCATCAAGGTCTTAATGCCCATGTATGTATATTGATAGTCTAGGTCTTGATTGATAGCGTCATCCCAGACATCTGCATACTCCCTAACTAACGCCATGTAGCCTGCACTCAAAAGACTGCAACTGCCTAAAGCCTCGCTTTTGTGCTGATATAACGCTTCCATCGTTTCGCTAAAACTGTTGTTGGTTTGTTTATGTAAATTAGATACCGTAATACGAGCCGCTAAAGTGGAGTAGTCAGGATGTGTTTGTGACAATGCTAACGACTCCGCTGTTTCTGCTGCTAACTCATCTAGTTTAGACGTAGGTATGCCATCATACAACCCCCCAATAACTTCTTTACACAAGAGGACAGTATCTAACATTGGCGACAGTCCATCTGACAAATGTTTGATACGTTTTAATATCTTATCGAAGGACACCGCCTCTCGTGTGCCATTTCTTTTTATAACTTGCTGCATAGTAATATTCTTATTCTTTGAATGAATGCTCATAGGCAAAATGATAATTATAGTATTAGGATATGGTTATGTAATAGCGATAGCAATGTATGTTACTATCGCTCAATATATTTAGAAGTCAAGCGAACCGCCAAAGTCAAGAAGCACATCATCATCTTTTGTAGCAACATTAGGCTTTTGATATTCGCCTACTCGCTTCTCGAAAAAATTAGTTTTTCCACTAAGGCTTATTAACTCCATAAAAGGAAAAGGATTGGTCGTGTGATATACTTTAGGCACACCCAATTCCTGTAATAGTCTATCAGCGACAAACTCGATATACTGACACATCAACTTGGCATTCATACCAATTAAAGATACAGGCAAGGCCTCACTGACAAACTCTTTTTCAAACTCCACAGCATCTTGAATGATTTGCTGCACTTCCGCTGGGGCTAACTTTTCTTGCAACATACTGTATAGCAAACAAGCGAAGTCACAATGCAATCCCTCGTCTCTGCTAATGAGTTCGTTGGAAAAGGTAAGCCCTGGCATCAATCCACGCTTTTTGAGCCAAAAGATAGCACAAAAACTGCCGCTAAAAAAGATACCTTCTACTGCTGCAAAGGCTATCAGGCGATGTGCGAAACTCGGTGATTCGTCTATCCAACGCAACGCCCAATCAGCTTTTTTCTTGACACACGGTAAAGTCTCTAAAGCGTTAAATAAATAGGTTCGCTCCCGCACATCTTTGATATAGGTATCTATAAGCAAACTATATGTCTCTGCATGAATATTCTCTATCGCCACTTGAAAACCATAGAAACAACGAGCTTCTGGAATTTGTACCTCACGCATAAAATTCAACACTAAGTTTTCGTTTACGATGCCATCCGATGCTGCAAAAAAAGCAAGGACGTGTTTAATGAAATGACGTTCATTATCATTGAGTTTATCTTGCCAGTCGGTCATATCTGGCGCTAAATCAATCTCTTCGGCTGTCCAAAAACTAGCCTCCGCTTGCTTGTACATTTCCCAAATCTTATCGTACTTGATGGGAAATAGTACAAAACGCTGTTTATTTTCTTTTAAAATTGGTTCTTTTGTGTCCATCTTGTTATTTATAAATTTGATGTTTTAAATATCTAATGTCTATATGATTGTTGCAATTATCAGCACACAGTAGTTCGAGAGCATCTGAATAACCAAGTATAGCTGCTTGACGTATATATTTGATGTAGCCTTGTATATTTTCAAACTGCTCTTTCTCAAAAGCTATTAATCCGTATATATCAAAGTGCCACTCCTGCAATTGCCTCATAATAGCAAATATGTTGTGGCAATATATTAACTCTTCATGGCAGCGTAAATAACAAGACTTGTCGCTAACAACTTCAAACTTATATCGCTCGCCTTTCCATTCAAATGAATAAGCAGCTACTAAATCACTACCTATTACCGTGCTATTGTAGCTAATATCTGTCGCTGTTTCTGTTAAAGTTTTTTTAGTGTCAAGTGCCATCATTGCCAGACGTTCTATATATCGTTTAGGCGTAATAAAGCGATTGCTGGCATCAAAATACTTGTTGCTCAAGTCATAGAAGGAACGTAAAATTACCTTAGCCTCCTTTTTGTTTACCTTCTGCTCCAACTCTTGTATGGTAATCATTCGGTCTTTATGTGGATTGTTTACGCCATACAATCGCCATTGTTCTTTTTCCTTGACTAGTGCTAATATATTGTAAGGAAAATACTCTAATATCTTTTTGTTCATAATTTGTTTTATATTAATATTAATTCTTCATCTAACTCCTGTCCTGATAATATCTTGTTTTTTTGTTGATGTGGCAGATACAAGTAATATATCCAAGTCCTATATTGCCTGTCGAAAGTTATTTTGCTAACATAGAGGAGGCGAAAACGCCTTGACTTTTTTTGATAACACCAAATAAGCTTGTCTCCTTCTTTGAACTTAGGCTTTATCAAATGTTGGCTTTCAACAAGTTTTCGCTTGATAGGATATATGTCTATATCAGTAAGGGGTCTATTACATCTAAAGGGAAGTATTTTTTTTGTTTCGTTACTGCAAACACCTATTTGATAAGTAAAGCGTGTGGTGCTTTTTGGGGCAGTAATAACCTCTAAAACAATAGCATAGCTATCTTTTTTTGAAAAGTATTGCTCATGTCCTTTCACACCCACCTCTTGTCCAATGTGATATTTACTCTTAGGTATGTTGGGAGTGCGAAGCCGACCACTTAGTTGAGACAAGGATATATCAATATGATTAGCTTGCAAAAACTCGTGATAAGCTATTCTTACAAGCATAGGTAGCCATGTTCCTATATATTGAAATCCCCCTTCCTGTGCCTCTATATGTCCTTCTTTGCCTTTGCCATTAGAGATGCTAAAAAAAGCCGTGTAAAGCGTTTTTGCTACACCATCATTATAAACAAAGAAACCTTTACTCATACCAATTAACTTATTGCAATCTATCTGCATACCATAAAATTTCAACACACAAATTTGCAATATAATCTTTTATCAGAACTCATGGAAATAGTTAGTATGAGCATTACCTTTGTGACCTAGCACAAACATAGGTATTTTTTTTGGTTTTTTCATATTTTATAATAAATTTCTTGCACTAAAAGTAAAAAGCTTGAACCAATAACAGTTCAAGCTTTCATAAAACAATTTATACAAACTAATTCAAATGCAACGATTTATTATACTCAAAGCCTACCGACCGATTAATAGGCAACCCAACACATCTTGGGTAGTCATAGCCTTGCTGCGAAATATAGCAGCTTTGCCCTGTTTCAATATGCACCAATTCAACAACACAGTCAAAAACGGTAGCATCATATAGAGCCATTTCCGAATCTGTCATTTTATTAAAACTTTGCGGTGTATTAGCAAAACAATTGATTTCCATTAAATTTTCTACTGCAAAATCCCAATGCTTTTTAGTTAATTCCATTTTCCCTACTACACAAACATGGCGTTCGTCGAAAAGTCCAGATGTAACGCCTACAATATACTCATTTAATGTATTGCCTTTGCTGAAATGTGCAAACCTTGCGTTAGTGATATAAAAATCTTTCTTGTCATAAGCAAGAAATTCCACTTCTTCATTGAAGGACACTCTCTCTTGATTTATTTGAGCAACTCGCTGTTGGTATCGCTTTTCTGCTGCTTCTTTTTGGAGCATTTCTTTTTCAGTTATCTTAAAATCCATATCATACTCATTTATCTCTTTTACTGCTCCATTGCATTTCACTTGGTAAGACACCCTATTGTTTTTTATTAGCACATCCACAACTTCATATTCTTTGTACTTTTGCTCTTGATAATACTTGTCGTATCTAATATCTCCTACTTGATATTTAGGCATTGCTTTTTTAGACTGAATATTTTGCTCCTCTATATACATATCAAAAGCCATGTGTTCAATATCTGTGTCCATATACTCATAACGCAAGTTGTAACAATTACCATTTCTCGCTGTTGCATATATTTGAATGTTTGCTCGATTGCGACAAAGTACGAAGGTATGACATTTAATACCGCTATTACTATCTTTCTCTGGAATAGACTTTGCAACGTCTGCTTTCCAAAATGCTGCGATGGTTTTAAATACAGGGTTTGTATATTTCAAAGTATAATCACAATCAGCCAAAGCTGCCTTTACTTTCCATGTTAAAACAGTAGCATGTTTAATCGTTACCGTAATGCCATATACAGAACGTGTTTTTACTCCTACCATTCTTGAATTGTACCCAATGTTTTTTAATCTCTGTCGTATTAACTTTGCGGTCATTATGTTTTTATTTTACTAATTACTGATACACAAAGATACTAAATTTCACGGTGTTTTTCTAGTTTGTTCATATTTTTTTGCAAAAAAAGGTAGCACAAATATTCTTGCACTACCTTTTCAAATATTTCCCCTCTACTATCTCAAATACTAGATATTGGTTTCCTTAAATAATTATATTTTCTTTTATGTATAACACCTGTGTATATCTGACATCTGCCACAAGTACCGTTAGAAACCGTTGCTACTCCACCTTCCGCCTTCTGTTTTTCTGTTAGAAAAGTACATCCACAATCAATGCAAACATAATCCGATGTGATATGCTTAGTATTTTTAATAGGCAGTTTAATAGCCTTATAACTTCCTTTTTTAGCATATTTTTTAAACTCACGCAACACCGTAATATTCATGTACTGCTCAAAACCACTTGCCAAATGCTTCAACACATAACACGATTTTTTAGGCAGTTCAAATATGCGGTGTACAGGAGTTACAGATTGACAGTCGCTAGGATTAAAATAACTTATCTTTTCTCTGTATTCCATTTCTGCCTCAAAATCGTAATACACCGCATATTCATCAAAAGTAATCTCACTAACAGTAGTAGGTAGTTCATCACCTTCTTTCCAGTGTTCACCTAAGATTAAAGCAACTCCTGTATCATGTTGTGGACGCTCAAAGTGTCCATCAATCAGCTTTTCACTATTTGCCAGCCAACTTAGCTCAATATCAGTTTCTACATCATAGACTGTACCGTAGGAACTGTAATTGCCATACATATACTCTACTACCTTTCCTTTGTCTAGTAAGAATAAATGTACAACATCGCCATGCTTTGCCTCGACTTCGGCACCACCTAATGCCAAGCGGTCTGACACTAAACATTTAAAATAAAAACTTCCCATGTTATTGTTTTTTTAGTTTGTAATAAGTTTCTCTGTTATCATGGATAATGCCTCGCAAATTAGTAGATATTTCTATCCAAGCTTCATCTTTATTTTCCCATGCAGCAAGGTTAGTACGCTTGGGCGTTGACAAAAGTCCTGTAACAGCAAAAAGAGGGTCATAGCTGCCATTGTACACTTCTTTATCTAATGGCTTCGGAAATAACGTGGTAATGGAAGAACGCAAAGAACCCGCTACACTTCTAATATACCCATTGTTGTAGTCAAAATCCCACAGCAAATCATCTGTCACAATAATAATATGTAGTACCCAATCGTAGCCTTCAATATGTTCTTGAAACGCCTCATTGGTAGAATATGTTATAATAGGGTCTTTAGTAAACCTTTTGGTAAGAGCAAGTCTTTTCGTCATTTTTTTAACAAAAGGACTTGCCATGTCTTCTTCTGAAATAATAATATTGATTAATAGTTTCATTTTTTATTTTTCTATTGAAAAATAGATAATAATTCTTTTTCTGATAATGTTGTGAATATCGGTGCATCACGCTCACGCTTGTACTCTTGTTGAAGCACAATACGGTTATTTCGCACAATCAATAAGTGAGTAGGCTTTTGTAGTGTATATTTAGATAAGGATAAGTGCAAATGATGGTTATTTACCCCAATCCTCTTATTCATTTCCAACATTGAAAACATCTGTCTGTGTTGTTCCTTTTCCTTTTCTGTAAAAAAACAAACAGCCAGAAAAGAAACGGTATCAAGAACTAATGTAGATTCATAATCATGTCTTTGTTTGTTGGTGTTTAAATAAATAGTTCTGTTACTTAACACCGAGCAGTTTGCGAAAGTATTGCTATATGGGATAGGTATATAGTAGTTATGATTATGAGCGGTTTCTTGTATCAATAAATTACCATTAGCCATACATGATTTAGATTCTACTCCATCTCTAAAAAAGGGATTAAAGGTAAGTGGATATACTGTATAAGCATTTTTATTGAAATCTTTTTTGCAAACAACTAAACAACCGTTATCATCATCATTTGATGCTAATAAAAATAAGGTGCTTTGTGCTACTTTAGTGTTTAAGTGCCAACGATACTCGCTACTAGGTTTTATTTGTTCTATTCTTGAAAATAGTAGATATGGAGTAATTAACTCTTTATTATCTACATCAAAAACCTGTAACTCGCCAGATGGCAAGGTAACTACTGCCCAGATGTATTGATGGTGCTGCTGAATATCTGAATAGTCAAAAGGCAAATATACATTTTGAGGATTGCCATTTTCACACAATCCATACAAACCTGTTATTTTGTCTTTGTAAACAGCAAAGTAGTCTTTTCTTAACTCGTGACTATATTGATATTCACTAAACAAACCTTTTATAAATCTTGTTAATCTTTTCATATTCTTTGTTCATTACTGTTGTTGATTTTTTATTACTTAGTAGCAATACCACTTATAAGGCTTTTTATTTTACTCATTTTTTCTTTTTTTCAGCGTTTGGATTGAATTAAATATATCTATATCAAAATCATCTAACAGCGGCATTACTTTTTCGTTGTCACACTCGTCAGACCACAAATAAGCTTTAGATATGTAAGAAGGCTCTTGCCAAAAATATCTAGGCATTTCAACAGTACGCAACCCATCGGCAGTTTCCAAAGGGAAGTTAGACAATTGACACTTATACCAAAAGGTGTTATAGCGATGCTTACTTGATTTTTGCAACGCCACCAGTTCATGCAAGTCAAAATATTGCTTTAAAAACGCCACTCTCTCGCTTGCATCAACTATCTTTATGTTTGTACCATGTACCGACTTCCACCAATCTAGCAGGTATTTTTGCCACCAACGGATATATGTTGTATTGAATACTTTAGTTGTATAAGCAAATGAATGAAATACATCTTGAGTAAGTAGGTTATTCCAGTCCTTTGATTTATGCCTATCAATACCTAATCTAATGACTAATATGTCTTCGTCTAATAGTAAGCCATTCTTTAAGATAACCTCCTCTAATACAAAAACAAACCTTTCTACTGCTGTTTTTTGCTTATTATATTCACGCTCAATAATGGGTACTTCTCGCCCAAATATCGATTTTATTTCTTGTGTCACACTCATTTTAAAACGTTTTTCACATGATTAATGTACTTATCAAAGTCCTCTATCTCATAAAAAGACAAGTGCTGGCGAATCTTATCCAACGCTTTCTTATTATCAATATTATTTACAATGTAATTTTTAGATACATAGCCAGTTGTTTGAAATGGATATGGGTGTCGCAAGATGCAAAAGCACAAACATGCCAAAACTTTGAGGAGGAATGAACAGAAGGAACATTTATAGGCTCAAAGCTGAAACCATATCGCTCATTAATTAATGTCACTCGCTCTTTGGCTGTTAAAAGCTGTATTGATTTAGATTCTTTAAAGTTGTCACTCCACCAATCAAACAGCCCTTCTAGCCACCAAAAGCCACCGATTTTATAATCATGGTACACTCCTTGATATTTACAAGCTTTCAATTCTTCTAATAGGCTTTTCCACTCATTAAGATTTGATGACCTTTTAATACCAAGTTGTACTGCCAAAAGCTGTTGCTACATCAAGATCTGTCAATATGTAATAGGTGCTTTAATATAAAGTTAGCTTTTTCGAGAGTGGTGTCAAAATGGTAAAAATACTGCTGTGCACCTTCTAATATGTGTCGGTGTTTTCTTCACAAGCCATCAACTCTCTTAGACTAGCAGTCTCGCTAATTCTTTTAAGAGATGCAGGAATGTGTTGTAATTTTAAATTTTTGTATAGTTTCATTTTTTGATTAGAATTAAGTATAAATAGTCTCAATATGTACAAATATACATATTCAAACTTGCTTTTTCTAAAATTTCACATTTTTTTATGCAAAAAAAATAGCGATAAGTTTTATTCTTATCGCTACAATACGGTAACTAGATTGTCTCTATAATCTTATATCTTGCTTTTTTATTAAAGCTTTATTCAGCCTTTTTAGATTCGACAGAAAAGCTTTACTTTTCACTAGTGTTAATGAACTCCAATCGCCATTAACTTCATTATTACACTCCCACTTAATATCATTCATTATCGAATCTTTAATATGTCCTCTACCATTCAAATATACTAAAGCTTTTTCTATTAAATTTCCATTTAAGTGTGTAAAGAACTCTTTTTTATCATTTAAGACTTCCATGACTACGCCAAATGATGTAATATGTTTTGCCATATCCATTTTTAATTTTGCTATCTCATATTCACGTTTAGTAATACTTAATTCTTCTTGAAATTGTTGCATGTACTCTTGCATGATTGTTGTTTTTATTTGATTAATAATAGCCTTTCTCTCAAAGGTCTGATGCAAAGGTAAAACATTTTATTGAGACTTCCAAGTATTTCACAATTTTTATGCAAAAAAAATAGCAATAAGTTTTATTCTTATCGCTATAATGAGTTACTAAAGGATATTGACTTTGATAATTTGCCAAATATCACTTACCCAATCAATTTGAAAATGATATTGATTAATTACAGCTAGAGACAGTAAAGCAACACTTATCAAAAGACCTTTTTTCATTCTCAATTTAACATCTGGTGCAGTATAATCTAAGTCCTTGTTCTTTTTTCTTGGAATAAACCTAATGAGTTGAATCAGAAATAGAGGGTAATTCATTGTTGTCATTCCGAAAATCATTAACCCAATTTCAAAAAAAGCAAGCAGTACCACAATGCATCCGCCAAACGCTACATTGTTTTCAATATCTGTACCGTTGTTTTTATGGTCTCTCAATAAACACAATAGTTCTGCCAAAGCATCTACTATAAAAACACAAATGAATTTGGCGAAAATTAACACTACCAAAAGTAAATAAAATATATGTATCATTGTTTTAAATTTTAGTTTTTGTTATTTATTTCGCAATACCGGGAACATCAGTTGTATCAATAAGCAATTCGCCATCTGGCCAATAGTCTTTGAAATAAGTAATATTTTCCTCTAGGTATTTTTTTAATGATTTATCGCTTCCAAATCTTTCAATAAAAATATCGTAATATATCACTTGGCGAAAACAACTCAATGTCAAAAATAATATTTTTGCTACAACTATTGGTCTGCAATTGCCGTAACGCTCTGCAACATCCAAGCAAAGTTCAAATGTCTCATTATTTTGTAGATGTTTAGCCTCTTTCAATATCATTGAAAGATTGTAAATATTATCATTTTCTTGCGTTATATAATACTCTAACATCTCTTTACTTTGCATGAAAGAACATTTACATATCATATAAGCAATATCTAAGCCTTGCCATTGATGTTGCTCTACAAGCATTGAGAAAGCAGGTACGGTGTCTGGAGGAGGCTCATTCAAGAAAACATCTAACCCAACATACCGCTTAGACAAACCTTTTATCATCTCTTTATCTATATTCATTAGTGATTTTTTTATATAAAACAAAGTTTAGTGTCGGAAATATTTTATCCAACATAACTTAAATACTACCCACTATAAGTAGGTAGTATTTAAGTTTAATTTAGACAGTCTTTTTGCATTTGTTCAAACTCCTCTTGTGATAAGGTTTTGTTTGTCACAACACTACGTCCAATATATTTGTACCACCAAACCTTAAAATCTAATGGTTTGTACCAAAAGTTTGGAGCAAGCACATCACCGTTATTATTTTTTTCTGCACCGAAATTATCTACCCATTCTTGTTTTAATAACGCTTCATCATCAAAGCAGTAAGGGCAATCTTTTTTTTCGCACCAACAAAACGGCTGCATTACTATATTCTCATTTCTGTATGTTGTGCCATATTTTTCTGCATACTCTCCTTTGCCTTGTGAATGTTGCACAGCAAATGCTCTTAAAAAGTTTTCGACTACATTATCTGTAATGCCTTTGCCTAAAAACCCTTTAGGCAGTACGACATTTACTTTAGATTCTCCTTTTTTCATATCCACAAATTCAAGTGTTTTAAATTGAGCAAGTAATCTCATTAGATATTCATTACTGCCACTTTGTTGTGCATCTGTGATAGCCTGCTCAACAAAGGTTTTAAATTTTTGATTAACTGACATTGCAGTTTCAAAGCGATGGTTTCCTTGCACTAATGCAATCCCCAAGTTATTTAGTTTGTCTAAAATTGCCATTTTCATGTTTATTATATTATAAAGATTTAATTTTTTATTTTTTTGAGGCACACTTACATTGTCTCATATCAACAATAAGATTTCTTTTCTGCTGCACTTTTTTCAAATCGTGACAAATGAGGTCTTTTTGACAGCTCTTTTTTTAGTGCCTGATAATACTTCATTCGTTTTCTGTGTGATTGTATGGCATCTGCAAAATCAAATGTTTCTTTAATAAGAAAAAAGGCCTTTTTCATCAAAGCAGGGTCATTATTATAATGAGAACTATTCTGATGAATAAACTCTTTAATATACTCCGATGAACCAATATAATGTGCTGGATATTCAAACAAGTCATTATTGAATCTGCGAAAAGAACAAAGTAATCGCATTAAATCAAAAGTGCTTAATTCAGAGAAAGTAACACACGAATAAACAATGTGCAATGGTTTTGTATTTGGGTCTGCTTTGATTGGAAAATCCTCTAATCTTTTCATATTTATTTTTTTTATCTAAATACCCTCGTAAGACCTGACCTGATTGCTATTATTCCAAAGGCTAAAATCAATATCTTTGAGGTTGTTTTTTTTGAGTTAAAAATAGACTTACCTGTCATTATCTTGCGTGGCTCTACCTGTTTCCAAACAATTTGTGGCTGCGGATTGCTTGGTTTTAACAAAAACACGACATTTCCTTGCATCAAGTAAAGCGAAAAATCAATACCTTGTGCTATCATTTCAAGCACATCTTGCTTTGACTTATACCTGCTTCCCTTACTATCATATTTGTATTTTTTTAAAATGTATATTAAAATAGCGTCAAGCTTTATTAGGTCAGCGATAAACACCGTTTTATGTCGGTTGCTCTCATTAAAGAAATCAACACTACTGTTATTTGGATGGGATATTTTATTCAGTACAATACCCTCTACCTGACTACCTTTCTCATCTTTTCTTACAAAATCCAACACATAAACATTATCAAAAAATGAGATAAAATAAGAATAGTAAGTATTGCCTTTATCCAGCTTCCGCTTGACACAGGTAAGTGTAATAGTTTCATCTGTAATAATGGGTATGTTGATGGCGTAAAGGTCGGAAACATCAACCAACTTGTATAGCTGGTTTTCTAGGCTACTGTAATGTGTTCTATCTTCTTTTTGAAGTACCTTATTCCACAAATAATAGTCAAAAGTCATAAAGTAACCATCACTAGGAATATTAGAGTTTCCTAGAAATAAAATATGACTATCTCCCAGCAATGCCTTCAATGTCTTAATATCTTTGTCGCTCCACTCATTAGGTAATTGCTTTTTATAATACTTCCTAAAGTATGTTTTGGTATTATCACTTACTTCATTAGATATAACTTCATGTAACATAAAATTAAAGGAATTGATAATCCCCCAATCCAAAACTTTCATAGCACCGCTAACTTTCAGTTCAAAATCTTCCACAGTAAAGTTGGCTAATACCTTGCCACTATCTGATACTGTAACATGGATAACTGGGTCTGCCTTAACATAGCAATCTATATACACTTCATAAATTAGTGTAACCTTTGTAATGACTTGAAAATGTATGGTAAGCTCAAAATTGTCTAGCAATTCCCCTGACAAGCAACTCCTCAAGAATTTTGACTCCCACTCTTTTTTTATGGTATTGTAGTAATGCATAAAGCATAAGACATTATCTACAAAAACATTACCCATAAACCTATCAAAAGTCTTTTGCAATCGCAGCATATTGTCAGCATACTGCAAACTATCTACCAAGTCTTGAAACGCTTGTGTGGATGCTTTTTGCTGCACTTTCGATTGTAATTGCTGTGCCGTTATCATAAGTTATCTTCGTTTTGGTATGCTTGATGCAAAGCCTCTATAATTTCTCGCTTGCTTTCTTCTGGGTGCTGTGTCTGAACACAATAATTCCCTATCTTATTTGTTTTGCAGCACCAAGCAATAGCAGATTCGATTTGCTCCAATGTACCATAGACGGATATGCCATTGACCGTAACAGATGCAAATGCACCTGTACGATTTTCATTTTCGTACTCATGCTTGTCATTATACCAATCTACAAAATCACTAGCATCTTTGTAGATGTCAAATTGAGGTGCAAAATAAAGGTGTAATATTTCAGTTGTTGTAGCCATTATTTATTTTTTTCTTAATTGTTTTAAAATATAATTACTTAAAGCATTCGATATTATTTATCATTTAAAAAGCTCTTTAATAGCAATACCTTCAGGCAAGTGACACTTTAACCAAAAGCTTACATAGCCAATATTTTCTAGTATCGCATCTTCATAAATTTCTATTGTTGGGAAAAGCATGGAAAAATCATCAAGCAAGTATTCAGGAATATCTACCTTAACATCAGTACCTGTTTCGTCATAACTGTAACTTATTCGTTTTCCAATAAAGAAATTGCTATACTTCCATAACTCTTGTAAAGATTTTTGTGTAGCCATAATATTTATTTTTTAATTTTATTTATATGAGGTTTGCCATAATTATCACTCGATACATCATAATCAATAGCTCCGCTTAATTTTATTTTTTGCAAGATATTGATAGCATTTTGAATACCCAACTCTTTAGCACAACGTATTAAAGTTTCTGTATTTTGCTTTTCCCAAAAAAGTGGATGTTGAACTTTGTGTTTCGCCACTATTTGACGAAGAGAATTTTTGCGTTCTGCTTGCCGTTGTTGCAAATATTCTATTTCAGACAAAAGATAGTCGTCTAATTCCTTATAGAATTGTTCTTTAGACATCGCTGGGTGCTTTCCTACAACTATGTCACAATCTAATGTATGACGTGTTTCTTTCTCATCATTCCACAGAACAGTATATTCATTGTCAGTAACTGCAATAACACATCCAATACTGCCATCGCCAAGTTCATGTCCCATGTCGTCATACTCCCACAACATGACAATGTCATCTACTTTGTATTTATTTATAGTCATTATTTGTGAAATTTTAAAATATGTTTTTTTTGATTTTCTTCCACCATAAAGATATTTTCATTCAACATACTAATAGTGCTATCATATATAAAAGCAGTAATTTCTTTACCATCTTTATTGATGATACCCCAGCGTTCTTTTATTCGTGCTTGGAAGTATTTAGATGTTCGAGTATTAATAACACATATAGCGTCAAAGTCATGTGCCGAAATAATATTACCTTTTCTATTTAAAAGCAAAGTTCCGTTTTTCTGATTTACCGCAAAACGATTTTCACTTAACATACTCATGTTTTTGCCATACGCTGTCAAGATAACTTTATTGTCGCTAGATACGATTTGATGCTTACCATATACAGCATCAAAGTTAATTTCATAATAGCCAAAGTCATTCTTCCAAATATAATAGCACTTTTGAAAAGGAATAATGATGTTTAACTCCAAGTCCAATATTGCTAGTTTATTATTTAACCTAGCTAGATAGTAGTCATCAAAACGAGCTAATCCATCATAATATCCTCTTGTAAGAAAGATTTTAGTATTTGTATCAAACAAACCATACTTACCATCATTATCAATAACTCTTGTGACACCATCATCTAGCACTACAAATGAACCGTGCTTATTATCACAAGGTAACACTAATTCGCCATTGCTCATATCTAGTAAGCCAAACAAACTTCCTTTTTTAACACTAGCATATCCATTGTGGTTACATCCCACATAGTCATATACTCCTAAATTTTTTACATTCATAGTTAATTGATTTTTTACAAAGCTACTTATTTTTTCGCTTTTTTCATAATTTTTAATCAAAAAAAAGCGAGGCACTTAATTTATAGTGTCTCGCTCATAGGTTAGTAATTGCCTTACGCAACTTTAATATTCATGTTCTGCTTCATCCATATCACTTTCCAACACATTACAAAGATTTGTAAACGGAAGTGTTATTTTTTGATGAAACTGTTGTCGGACACTCGTTGGCTGCACTTGCCTTTCAATACCTTGTAAATCATTGTGGTAGTCGGTGCAAATACCAAAGTCCTCCTCTACTTTCTTTAAGTAGCATTGAAACTGCTGCTGTATATTTTTGGGCAAAGTATCAACAAAAGAACACACACTTGCCTTTAAGTCATCAAAAAGCATCTGGCAGTTTTCGCTAGTTACATACTCCATGACTGTACAGCCATTTTCTTGTTGCCACTCATCCATTTGTTCTAGTAAACTATTCATTATTTTTTTTATTTTATAGGTAAAAAAATACTTTCTACATCACTTACCTTTATCATGCTATCAATCAGATAATTGACATAGTGTAATATAGCATACTGGCTATCATAGCGATAAATAGCATTTTCCAGCAGTTGCTTTCTAATCATACGCTGCATATCATTATCTAATCTGTCTGCAAACTCCATCAGTACAGCATAAGTTAAACAATAATGACCTTCTCGCTCTACGGTGTCTTCTGCCTCAACACCTATATCATTTAATAGTATCTCTATCAATGTGCTTAGGGCATTATCGGTATATATGGTAAAGGCAATATAGCGGAGATATATAATAGGATTGCCACCTTCAAGTACGATACCTGCTATCGCTAAGGTAACTTGTTTCTGTGCCAGTAGAAGTAACTTATCGCAAACCTCTATCAAATCATGGTAAGTGATTTTTTTATCATAATAAGAAAGCACCACATCTGTAAGCAGTATCTTTCTTTTTGCTATTAGCTGATTTAAATATTTTTTAAGCATATTTTTCGTTTTTGGTTTACACAAAAATAACGAATTAATGCTTATTTTTTGAGTTTTATGATACAAAAACAAAAAAGCTTACCCAACAGTCAAATGCTAGATAAGCTTTTAAAATGCCTTTTGTTTTTAATTATTCTTCCTTGAATACAATATGTGCAGAGCTATCAAACCATGCTGCTTTGTAAAATATATTCGCCACTACATTTCCTTTATCATCTAGTAAGTCGCTCCACATAGAATGGTCAGTAGCCTTTTTACTCCATCCAATAGGCAGTTCTACATCATAAAACAAATCGTCATCACTACTCTGCTGCAACACTTTAATACCTAAGCTTTCATATTGCTCCTTAGCATCAAAATAATTACCTCCAAACAATACGAACTTTTTAATAGGCAGTTGGCACGAATTAATTAACTGTTCCTGTCCTTGTCGCTCTTGCTGCTCAATGATATTTGGATTTACCCCAAATAACCATTCTGTATTAGAGCGTAAACCAGAATCTAATTCTGTGTTTTTAATTTGTTTACTCATTTTATATATTTTTTATGATTAGTTGTTTTTTAACAATAACATCCTTGTCGCTAATATGTTCCTTGATTTTTTGGTAGATTTCAATTTGACTATCATTATCAAAAATTCCTCCTCTTAAATCTAATTTCTTGCCATTATCATAGCTAGTTACATTAGATATGCTACCTACAACATCACTAGCATCTATTGTAAATAGTGTTTTACGCTCTAACGATGGCTCATCGAAAACCATGCTATACAGGCCATTATCAACATGACTATCTGAACAAGTTAGGGTACAATAATTGGGCAACATATAAGTTGCTTTTAAGTCTGTATTAATCATAGACAATATGTCGGACACCAATAAATCTGCAAAATCTATTATCATATCATAATCTTTTTTCGCAATAGCAACGCTATCCAATATTTCAACTCTATGTGTAAAGTTACGCATATCATCAATGACTAACAATTGAGGAGGCAATATATCAGAAAGCACAAGGCCGTCGCAAAACGAGTGGTATGATGAAGTAACTTTAGAGATGACATCTGTGTGTATGGCATGACAAGTATATATTACCAATTCAATATCAGATATGTCCATCTGCTGAAAATCTAACTTGAAATGCGTCATAAAAACCTCGAATCCATCATAAAATCTAAGTGTGATAGATTGCTTACTATTATCTTGCCAAATCTGATACAATTCATCGTAACAAGTAAAGTAAAGAAAATCGATATTCTTAGATTGTCTATTTTCAATGTGCATCAAATTATCTTGGACAACTTCGCTCTTATGAGCTTTTAGAAAAGCTATTTGAGTAAGCAATAGTCTTGCTGATTTAAAAGCAATTAACTGTCTTTCTTTTTTTATTTGATTAAATAATTCCATTATTTTAAAGTTATTTTTTACAATCTAGGTAGCTTACCTAAATATTGAGTCTATGAGTTGAATTTTAATACAACGCTACTTATACTTATTGTACTTCTCTGACAATAGCACTTTTGTCGCTAATATGTGCTTTAATTTTTTGCAACACTTTAATTTTGTCATCACAAGCCCAACCGCCATATAGTGCTATTTGCTTACCATTGTCATAATTAAATATTATATCAAACACTTTGCTGCTACCATCTTTTACAGCCATTGTAAACAAAGTTTCACGCTCTAATGATGGCTCACAGAAAATCATGTGATACACTCCATTGTCAATATCACTATCTGAACAAGTTAGGGTGCAATAATTAGGTAATAGGTAACTTGTTTTTAAGTCAGCACCGATAATAGAGAGTATATCAGCCACTAGCAAATCCTCTACATCAACTACCATAGCAATATATTTATCAGCAATAGTAACAATGTCTAATCGCTCAATGTTATCAATAAAACTATCCATTCCATCAAACTCTAGCAATTGAGGAGGCAAGATGTCAGAAAACACCAAACTATCGCAAAATGACTGATATAGCAGAGGATTTTTGGCAATAACTTTCATGTATATGACATGACACGCTTCCATTACTGTTTCAGCATCTTGCATATCCATATTCTCAAAATCTAGTTTAAATTCAGTTATCAAAAAGTCGTCATCATCTGAAACCCTTACTGTAATATCCTTTTCGTTATTATCTTGCCAAATTTGCCACTCTTCACGGTCATAGGTAAAGTACAAGTAATCGACTTGATTAGATTGCGTCCTTTTGATGTGCATTAAGTCATCTTGCATAATATCACGCTTATAGGCTTTTAGGAAAACGATTTGTGTCAATAACAGCCTTGCTGCTTTAAAGGCAATCAACTGTCTTTCCTTTTTTATTTTATCGAATAATTCCATGTTGTTGTTATTGATTAACTTTAAATATTAAGTCTATTACCTTTTCTATCCACATAAAAAACCTTATTATTTTGCTCAACCTTTATAACGCCTTTTTCAAAATATTGCAAGTTATCAAACTGTGCTTTTATAACTATACAACCTTTCGTATCAAGAACTCCATACTTATTGTTTTGCTTGTATTTAATTAAGCCATCTTTAACTTTATCACCAATCCAATCATAAGTAGGTTTTACAACGACATTACCTTCTATGTCTATGAGTCCATATCTTCCATTTTTCTTTATATATGTTACTCCTGCTGCAAAATTACCTACATTATCATATATCCCATCTATAATCACATTTCCATCAATATCAACAAAGCCATATTGACCATTTATTAGAAAACATATTAATCCCGATTCTATTTCATTCGATACCCAAGCATGAATAGGTTTAAGTATAGTTTTACCACAGTTTGAGACCAAACCTAATAATCCATCTTTTTGCGTTTGGTAAAGCCCATTATCAAGACGTGATATGGCATCATAAGTAATATAATCGGAAAGAAAGTGATTGTTTGATATGATAAACCGTCCTTTATTTTTCAGCAAAAGTACATCCACACTTTTATCAAGATACTCTATATGGTCATACTTAGTGTCTATTATTTTTCTGGCACCCAAATCAACGATTCCATATTTGCCTGCTTTTTGCACCACAAAATAACCGTGTCTTATCTCCAATGGCTCTATTTTGTCGTATAGTGGTGGTAAAGTTTTGCGGTTATTGTCATTAAAAAAACCTATTTTATCTCCATTCACTAGCCATAATAAACTACCTTCAATACTACCTTCAATGTCATCATAGATAGGAGAAAGCACTATCCTTTCTTTAGAATCTATGAGACCGTACTTATTGTCGCTACTTATAATCTTGTAATAGCCAAAATAAAAACGCTCCTTTTTAAAGGATTCCTTACCTATATAAAAGCTATCTTTATTGTTAAACCCTAACTTATTTAAAATACTTCTAATCATGTCTGTTGTTTAAAAAATTTACGAACTAAATAGTTGGAAAGTAATATTGAGACTACTAAAAGTAGTAGGACTACATTAATCATAAAAAACTTTAGCCAATTATTTATTGATACTGCCAAATATTCAATTCTATCTAATTCAGATTCACTTTTGTAATTAGATTCGTAACCGATGGTTGTTGAGTTTTCGCACATACCTGTACTATATGTTATTTCACAGAAATCCGACTCAGTCAGTAGCTGAAACTCATCATAAGCAATAAATATATTGTAGCCGCACAAAATGCCAAAAGCAATTAATGAGTATAACACTATTTTTGTTTTAGAAAAAAACATACTTTTTTAATTTAAAATTTCAATGTTATTATTGTTAATTAAGCAGGTCATCAAAACAATCTTTGCCTCCCCAACTTTTATATATGCCTATTATTTCTGGCGTTTGGCAATACTTGCAATATTCAATAAGATATTCTAATTCTTCTAAGTCATTATATCTGTCCCATTCAAAATAAAGGTTCATTACTTCAGGTGTTTGCAACAACTTACAATCCATAATGTATCTCGCTAGTAGTGCATAACTCCTTCCGCTAGTGTTTAAAATTAATTCTATTGGGCTAAAAGCACATTCACCAAACGCCAGATATGAATTCAATCTAGCAATATCGGACTGTATGTCTTTATGTGTTATTTTTATCTTTAATAACTCAAGTTCTAAACTTGTTAATTTCATTTACTTTTTAATTTAAAATTTTAACGTTAGCACCATAAACTTATTATCGCTGTACGGTGTTTTATTTGGATAGTCAATATTTGCTAGTGTCATTCCGCTTTTTACATGGTCACTTGCCACTTGCATGAGCTTCTTATAAAAACGTGGATAGCCATATATAAAAAGCGTCTCTTTACTTTCACTAAATTGTACGTCACTAACAATGTTACCATAAAAATTATTGATACTTTGCTTTATCTCTTCTGGAGTTAAATTAATGTAACGCATAATTATTATTTGATTAATAAGTTTGTGGTATCACAAATATAAAGCTTTTTTTGATTTTTTCATATTTTTAAAGCGTTTTTAAACAAAAAAATCTACTTGATAGCAACATATTACTGTCAAGTAGATTTTAATAGTGAGGTAGTTGTTTAAATCCTACCTAGTGGCTTACTGCCTTTTGAAATAATTTTCATATTTTTCAGTAAATACTCCTCTATGGCTAGTTCCCACTTATTGTTAGCAGCAGTAACACTTGTTTTGGTGGTAATTGCCTCTGATGGTTCGTTAGCATAGAGTTCGTGTTGCGATGTGATGTGCTTTTTCCAAAATTGGTAACACGCATCTGGAGTATCAAACAAGGTGTTGTTTAAAAACTTATCAGTTCTATTGGAATGACGAGGCTCGTAATGAAATTTGCCATCTTTGCCTAAAAGCCATTCATCCATTTTTAGAACCCAAAACTTAACGCCTGTTGTGTTCTTCCTCCGCTCTATTGTAATAAGTCTATTATGGTAAGTACATTTACCTAATTCAAAGCGAGTAGCTAGTGATAGCCATTTTTCTGTATTCATATTTTCATATAATTATTTTAAGTACAAAATCAACGCTTACATACCAAGTAACAACATTAACAGCAATCATAAAAAGAGTGCTAAATGCTAGTATGATGTATTCTTGCCATAGATAAATTTTGCTTTTTCCATAAAACATTTGATGATTCTTACAACTTAACAGCAGGTCTTTGTAGTTCCATATCATTATAATACTGCTAATATACACCAATGCAAAACAAGCTACCAGTATCTTAATTAATAGGGGGGAGTTATCAAGTGCGTTATTGATGATATGCAAGTATTTTTTAACAGTTGTTATTCCGTGATGTTTTATCATTTTTGAGTGTATTTATGTTTAGTATATTAAGGCTCTAATCTAATAAATTTATCTTCATTTCCTTCTTTAGACATATAAACAGTTCCGAAAGGTTTTAGCACTTCTGCAACAATATGAAGTATTTGTGTGCTACAACCCCAATTACCTAATGAAAAAATAACTTTATCCCCTTTGTAAATTTCAGCATAATCATTAGAGGATGTATGAGTAACAAGCAAGCTTCTTTGCTCATCAAAAACCTTAAATCGCACACTAAATGAATTAAAGTTGGACGTATCTATTGCTTGTATGCCATTTGAAAAAGGTTTGTATTCGTCATTAACCACAACGTAATTTAACCAATTATCAATTGATGTATTTTTAGCGATATAAATATCTATTTCTTTTCTTATTCATTCATTTAGCCTTGTTGTCACTAAAGGCATAATAGACAGTATTGCTTCTTTATTTACTGCTACAAAACAAGTTTTATCTACCGACATAATGTTTTTAATTTAATACAATATTAGTTTCTTATAATGTTGTAATATACTAAATCTTTTCTTAACTATTTGCGATTTTTATGCTTTTTTATTCCAACACAACAATAAAACTTAAAATGTCTCCTTTTTGCGTAGCGTCAGTAGTAACTATATTTATAGTTGAAAGCGATGATTCGCAAAAGAGTCATCAACTAATATAAGTCAATGGTTCTTTTTATATTTAAAACAATTGTTCCGATGCTTATTACCAATGAGATTGTCAGATTCTGTTTCTGTAAAATCTAAAAGACCCACAGAAGCATTATACCATCCTACAAATAATACTAATATACCCAATAACCATCGAGACCAATGCTGATTAATGATTTCATCTTGAAACCCTAAAAACCCAGCTACACACATTAAAAATATTCCTATTAAAGTTCTCATTTTGTACATCTGTGCTTAATACAAATTACAAATACCTACATTTATTTCTTCAAGCAAATATTTAGAACAACCCCAATCGTTAGAAACAAAGGCAGAGGAGTTTGTTTCTACATACACCCTATTTCTAGACGGCGGACATAGTTTTAGAATATGACTAACATACTCAAGAGCCGCAACATCTATTTCTTCCTGTGCCTTGTAAAATGCTGCCAAATCCACCTTTGAGTGAATATCACATTCCTTACACTTGACAGCATAGTCTTTCTCAGTAGCCATCTCTTGCATTGCGTCATATCCATCTCTCCAATCAAAAAAATGAAACAACCCAATTTACTGTACCTGCTTCTCCATATAATACAAGCATTTGCCCTAATGCCTCTGCATTGCCTTCTGCAACTATTAAATCCACATTAAGTGATTTTGTTTTTACATTCAAATATACTTGCTACATATCTTTTCATATTATTTAATTTCATTAAAAGATATGCAAATATACTGTTTATTTTTTATATTTCAAAGTCATACTTTTGCGTTCTATTTATAGAATAAGCGTTCTATAAATAGAACGCAAAACTTTTTAAATCCCAAAACTAATTTACATACTCAAAACACGCTACAAACTCGACGCTTAACAATCCCGATACGCCCACATTACTCATTACAATAGTTTCGTTATCACTCAACGCACCGTTCACTTCACTTGCACACACTTCATTACCGCTTACAGCACTAAAGTCAGCATCCCAAACGATTTGCGTATTTCCTACTACCACATTAGATATTTGACTGCTATAAAATTTTATAGTAACAGGTAATCCTACCACTGGCGTAAACATTACCTCAATAAAACCATTACCTCCGCAATCTAACCAACTAGGAATACTTGTAAAGTTAGTAAACAACGAGGAGGATGTTTGCATCGCTATACGATACATATTACTACCTAAGTCTAGTATATTGACAGTAAAGTTTGTACCGCCTGCATCTACGGTTTCATTGATTGCTAGTTTCTCTATGAGATTGCAAGCACAGTTTTCGACGCTTATCATAGGTATATCATCACAATTCGTAACTTCTATCTCTGGCGTACATACCTCTGGACATATCTCAATATCAATAGGGTCATCACAGCAACAGCCATCTAATTCAAAAGGATAGCTTTGTGCGCAGTTATTGCTATCTATTATCGTTACCGTATAGCTGCCTGCTGGCAACTCACTCACATCAATTTCGCTAGTAGGAGCTGTCAATGTACCATTAGTGACTACGCCATTAGCATCTGTAATTTGATACTCATAAGGCAACTGTCCTGTTGTCGTCACAACTAATATCTTGCAGTCTCTTAATTCAACAGTTAAATCCAACGTACATTCATTATTACAATACACCAATTGTATCAATTCTGCATCACAACACACATGCGTAAAGTGATTAACGACATTAGAGTACGCTAATAAATTGACGACTAAATCTTGTATGTTTTCATCAGCAACAGCATAATAGTCATTAGGCTTATTTCCTGTACCATCATTACCGTCTAGCCACGCACTCTGTACACTCATAAAATTATCAGCTAAAGAAAATCCCTGATTATATTGCAAGGTAATAATACGAATACCTGCATTATGAGCCTGTTGAAAAGCATCAATTTCTTGTGTCCATGCGTTTGTCCCCCCCCCAGACATCCTTCCATCACTAATAAATATCATTATCTTTTCGGTGGCTGTTCCACCTGTTAGCTGGGCAGTAGCCATTTCAATCGCAGTATTAGCATAGGTACTGCCTCCAAAAACCATTGTATCTAACGGTGTTAGCAAATCACTTTCTGTACTACCTAAAGGAGCTTCTAAAGTAGGAGTAGATGCAAAACTAATTAATCCAATATTGTTAGCTGTCTCATCTACACGCACCAACTGTATTAGTTGACTTACAGCACCTTTTATGTTGTTTCTTATTGTAGATACAGAGCCTGTCCTATCCATGACTATCATTACATCTTGTGATACATGACAGTCGGTTAGACACATCTCTGTACCATTCACATCTACATCATAATTCTCATTGAAATATATCGCTCCGTCACTTGCTGTTGCGGTAAAGCAATTGGGCGAAGTAGGCGTAACAGTCATTGCCTCCTCACAGCATCCTAAGCACTTCAAATTCATATACATCTGTACTGGACAGCTACCATCTTTTAAAGTTACTAGCACAATTAAATCGCCATCGCTGGCTTGATGACTGAAATACAGCCTACCAGAACCACGCATAATGTCCGTTTGCGACAAACTATTATTATAACCATCTGATACATCGCCTGTATAGGTGTAATAGATACTCCAAAAATCCGCAAAGGTAGTAAGTGTCGCTACCATTCCTAAATCAGCTACACTATATTCGTAAGGGTCAATAGCGGATGCTTTGCTGTTGATGTTTGACCAAAAGCCTTCAGTATCTTGCATGTTAGAACACGAATTGCCTGTTTCCGCAATACCAATATAAGGGCTTCTTGCTAAGATGACTGCTCCGCTTCTAAATATTGTCACTCGTGCTGCTGCACCGCCTAAGAAGCTAAAATCCAACCAATAGTTTCCATCTGGTAAAGTCATTCTTAGGCTATAACTACTAGACAGTTGATGATACAATGGAATAGACAAACAACCTATCTCATTAGGAGGGTCTTGTGGAGTATCATCTTCTAATGGAATATCTAAATCGGTACTACACCCACCAACAACACTTTGTATGTTAAAGTTAATAAACAACAGTCCACTACATACGTTTTGGTCATATTGAAAAGCTCGACATATCGTACCATATTGCGTAATAGTGCCTGTTAAGTCTGTACTATCTACGCCTGAAACCAATCCTACGGACACGTCACAACCTGTTGGTTTTGTAATTCCAAAAGTGTAATTCATAGGTAATGTACCATCAGTAACCGTGATACACACCTTTTTGGTAATCACAGGCGGAATTTCTCTAACTACTGTCACATTACTATATATTTGCGGGTCTATACAGTCAGGCAAGAAAGAACAAGGTGTAAGGCTTATTGTGCCTATCGTACTGTAACAGTTGGGGTTGATGCCGCTCATATTAGTAACTACTAAGGTAGCAGGTAGCTGATTACTATTTAGCGTAAAATGTATGATGCCATTTCCTGTAAAGTCTGTAATGACTTCGCCTAAAGCAGTAATAATTTGATAGCTGACATCTCCTCCTGTATATAACTGCCCATCACACAACACATGAGCAACTACATCAGCGATATCACCTACACAGTTTTGCTCAACAAGCACCAACTCATAGTCATTTTCGCACTCCTCGCTACAAGGCTCACAGTCCGAAGGTTCGCAGGGGTCACAACAAAACACATCTACTGGTGCCGAGGTTTTCCAGTCCGAGTATAAGATGTTACCATCACTATCAATGCCACACACAGAACGCACTCTAATAACATATACTGTACAGCCTAATAGAATATTGGGGTCAATATACAAATCTACTTCATCATTGTCGCCTATATTGATAGTAGGTGTAAGATAATCCTGCCATGATAACGCATTTCCAGCAGCAGGGCGATATTGTACCTCAAAGTTTTGCGAGATGCTTTGGGCGTTAAAACGTAAATTAACCCCCCCTTGTCTATCAGCCGTGGCGACTGTATCGCTAGGACTTTGGCACGCACATTGTTTAACAATAGTGAAATTCTTTTTTTTGACACAGCCCCCACTCTCAACAGTTACAGTATATACATTCGGAGACAACTCTAAGCCTACAATAGCAGGAGCGGGGTCAGTAGGTGTGCTACTAACAGCAGCCATAATGATGTTAAAGTCCGTGCTAGTGACAGTAATGCTATACCCCCCTACATTGCCTACAATATCAGTTATATTAGCTGTACCTACCTTAGCATCGCAAGGAGCGTTAGTTGTAGCAATTGAAAAATCTAAATCTGCACACGCATCGCCACAATCAAAACATATCTTGCGATATGCTACTCGCACCTCATCATCACAGCCTTTTAACACTTGCACTACATACAAACACTCATTGATAATGTCGCTATACAATATATCAAAAGGAGCTAAAGGCGTAACAGGTGTGACTAGTTGTGGAAATATCTGTAATTCAAATTCTTCAAATGAATCGGTGTTTGCTCCATACCCTACAAAAAAATTGTTGCCTGTAATTTGCGAGCCTCCTAAACTATTATCTATAATAGTAAAACTTTGCCCCACAACGCCTGCACTTTGGTCTATACACGAGATAGCAAGATTAATAACCGCATCCTGTGCTGGCACATTAACAACTTGCGATAGTTCCCTAATAATACAATGCCCATTGTACTCAAAACTGACTTTCACAACCACCGTTACCGATTCTGCATAATCCAAGTTCATGATACTGTTGTTAGCTAAGACAGTATGATTGTCATTAAGGTGGTGTTGGATGAGTATATTGGTGCCGCCAAGTAATAATATTTCAGAAACAATACTAGCAATAGAAGTAGCTAGTGACCATGTTCTATTGACGGTATCTAAGACGACCTGCCCAAACACAACAGTCTGTGAAAAATCAGCACAATAATCAGGTTCTTCAATAGATGCAGCCGTTAAATTAAAGCCTGCTTTAATTAAGCAAGTTCCAAAATTGAGTGGTTTAATAGTAATCAACTCGCAATTGTCAGGCAAGGTAACCACTAATCTCACAAAGCCATTGAAGGTAGAGTACTGCCCAGTAAACAGGGTGGCTTGTGAATTATTACCACCAAAAGACTGCCACGGCGATGTTAAAGAGGTCGTATAACTCCATTCGTATGTTAAAGTAGGTAGGAACTCATTACTAAAATTGGTTTGGAATATTAATGCTCGAGAGGGTTCGCTTGGCTCAAAGTCATTCAAAAAACACTGCATGGTAAAATCCAAAGGATTGCCTAATATATTGGTCTTGACGAAATACTCTATATAATCAATAGTATTGCTACATGGATTATCACTAGGCAGTAAAGGAGCAAAAACATTATCCTCTTGTATATAGGCATTATAACCTACTACGGAACTCTCTAGTAGCTCAAACTCACTTAAAACAAGATTGTTGTATATTGTACCATCTTGCAGCACCAAGTTGGCACACCAACTACCTGTTAGTGTTGTTCCTTTAGGCACACAGAGAAAACTATATAGCGATTGACGAATGCAAGCACTCAAATGAATATAGTGTGATGGCATATAAGTCATAAACTTGGTAGGAATAATATCTCCATAGTCACAGTTACAAATATACGATAAGCTGCTGTGCCAGCAGGCGTTATTTACGGCATTGATAATCTGAAAACGGATGCCACTAGGCTGTATATCACTTTCTATTGTTCTGCCATTAGCCAACCTCCAGCTATATGAAGCTCGAACCTCTATGCAACAAGTAGCATCCTTTAACACTACGAATCCATTATCTTCTATTGGAGTGCAAGTAAATAGTTTCTGTAAAATGCCTTGCAAAGCGACAGTAAACTTGTTTTCACCGTGTTCATTAATGATGGGTCTTACTCCATTTAGTTTTTGCAGCAGTAGCGTATGTCCGTTCTTTACTTGATATAGATAGTAGTTTACCTTATAGTTATTCCGTAATCTACCATCACTACCTTGCTGATAAGTATTAATCGTGATAGTATCACTCGTAGTATCAATATTCAATGTCACATCATTAACACCTTCATTGACGGCCTCTATACATATTACGGTGTCATTTTCTGGGTTGACATAGATATTATATTCTAGTAAGCTAGGATTGCTGCTTAGTTTCTGTATGATGTTCTGTATTTGGCTATCTATATCTGTGCCAACTATTATGCCCTCTTGCTCTTGAAAATCGCCAAAGGTATAAGTCATTCCTGCGATAGTCAGCGTATCTCCAAAATCAGCAATGCCTATCACTCTAATTTGTGCTTTTTCTCTTACAGGGTCTTCAAGAAATAGGTTGTTGCTACTGACGCATACTTCTAAGCATTCATCAAAAGGAGAGTGGAGGCAAGCATCTGGATAATCTATAAAATTTAATAATGGCATATTTAATACAGTCTTTTTAGGTAGGCAAAAATAAGTATATTTGATGTATTATGCAAAAAAGCACAATAACAGTAATGTTGCTGCTATTGTGCTGGTGTACGAAGTAGCTATTTATTGAAGTGAAAGCTTTTGTGCTAAGAAAATCAAGATATGACACTAAAAACTTCTGTGTTCTATAAATAGAACAAGCGTTCTAAAAGTAGAACACAGAAAATAATTTACCTTTTGGACTAATTAATCTATTTCAGCACATTCAAATTTATCTAAAATGTCTTTAATGTTTATTGTAAACAAATACCCATTGTATTTAAAGCAACGCTGCCCTTTAACCATCTTATCAAAAACCATTCTATATTCTATCAACGCATCTAAAGTAATTACTTTAGTCCTGATAACATTTCTTAGTCCTTGATTTAACTTCAAATCTACTGTGTTTTTGAAGCACTCGCTTTTTTATTTGGAAGATAGTGATGAGTAATACCTGTTTTTAGTTTCTTTTGACATTGTTTTGTTTATTGATTGTACCTAAAGATTTCTGTGTTCTATAAATAGAATAAGAGTTCTAAAAGTAGAACACAGAAATCTTTAATAGAAAGCCACGACATATTGAACATCCTGCACCCCTTCCCAAGCACAGTTATCAGATTGTTGAGTAAACTCATCAAAAAAGCTACCTCTAAAAGCGGGCATGTAATTATCTATATAGTGTCCAAATTTTTCATCTATCCAGTTATGCAATATTTTTATTTCAGCACTATTTAGATACGTCACGCCAAAAGACTCTTGCTCATGGTGCAAAATCCATCTCGTTAGAAATGACGTTTCAACAGGCAGTCCTCGACTTGACATATTTTCATGTATCAAAGTAATATCATCAACTTGTGCTATCTTCTTAAAAATCTGATAGTTTCGTTTAGGATAAGCAGTAGCATAGTGATGAAACTGACCGTTTATCTTTACTTCTGCATGAATTTGAATATTTAATCCCATTGGTGTATTTGTTTTTACTATTGCGTGAGTAACTTTATTTCTTGAACTAGCTGTTGTAGTCTTCGCATTTCTTGCCAAACTTCAATAAATTCAAAATCTCTCTTTTTCCATATAGGAATATATGTCTTTGTTTCTTGGCAAAAGTAATGGTCGCCTGCTTCAAGCTGATGTTGCTTATGGTCGCTTATCTTTTCTGCAATGTGCTTTATTGTTGCTTGTTTTTCCATACTTACATTGTTGCATGTCCAGCCATATCCAGCACTAAAGCAATTATCGTGAATCCATTGACTTAGTGCCAAGCGTTCAAGTGTTTTACGTTCATATTCAGTAGCATCATTATGAATTTCCACATCTATCAAATCATTCTCTTTAAAGCCTTCAGTAGTAAATGAAATAACCATTTGATGAACAGTAGTGCCTTTTCTTTTAGGCACTATACCACTATGAATATCATCAAGTCTGCGTAACTCTCTGATAAATTCAGCAGTTAATTCTATTTCTTTATCAAAGAGTTTCATATCTTCTGGATTACCCCAATCGGTAATCTCCGCTCTATTATCTTTTAAGACCTTGAGCCTGTCTGTGTATTTTTTAATCAAGTTCTTCATAGCTTATTATTTTCTCTAAATTGTCCAATATATTGTAGGCTTGGCATTTCAGCAGTTGGTTGTATATTTGAAAACACAATATACTATAACCACTCACATCTCTAATATCTTCTGTAAGACTAGCATCATATACATTGGTATGAATAAAGTCCAAGTCACTTAGTATTTGAATACGGCAAGCATTTACCAAAGCATCAATGATACCTTTTTCCTTTGATGTAATGATACCTTGTAGGTCATCATCACTTAGCTCATATTCTAAAAATCCACTTCCTTTTTGAGTAATGGTTAGTGATTTTTCTTTCGCATCTATTACATAGCTAAGACGATAATGCTTAAATACATCTTTTAGTTTTACAAACATAATTATCTAATCTTCGTTTAAGTATAACTCATATTTATCCGCAACAGCTTGTAATGTGCTACGGACTTCATTTACCACGTTTTCATATTCGAGTGCTACATTCTTTTTTTGTCATAAAAAAGATTTCCCAAAGCCAGCCTCGCAACTCGCTTAATGTTTCAAAGTCCGACATGATGTCTAGCTGGTTTTCACATCAAATTCTTAGTTTCATTAAATCAGTTATTTTTTGTTTAAACATATCTATATCAGAATAGGATATGGTCATAAGATAAGAGAGTTCTGAATCTACTAATCCTGAATCTACTAAAATGTTTGTGTCCATTTTTTCTCCACCAATCACTTCTATTGCAAAAAAGAATAGCGTGTCGCAACATTGCCATGTCTCTCCAATATATGACTTTACTGTTTCTTTTATCATTTTGTTTTATTTTTTAAAGTACCTACTCTATTTTTTAAAACGCTTTTCGGCTACCTCTTTTTATTTGTCTCAAATTTAAGTTTAAAGTAAAGAGACAAGATATGCTATATCTATCCCATCGCTATAATAAAAATGTTTGATTTTTGATTGACTATCATCTTTAGCAAAGCACATATAGGTCACATCACAGTCCTCATCAATAGCTAAATTATTAAAACAGCCACTATGTTTTCGCCATATTACAATTTGCTCGTCAGATGTACCTTTAATGCAGACATTATATTTTTCTACGGAAATAGCATATCGCAATACATCATTCACAAACCCAATAATACACTCCTCATCTTCAAAGTGGTAGTTACAGCACAATTGCCACACCTTAGCCAAACTCTGTTCCATAAATATTTCTATGAGTTGATTAGCGTTAGTCATATTATGTAGATTTGGCAATGGCTCAACTATTGTATTATTGCCATTGAGATATACAACAATTCCATTATTTAACTCGATGGCATGGTCGCAATTAGGCTTGCTAATAGGCTTTAGTCCATACAATTTAGCCAGTTCATCTGCTAACCCATTAATATTCTTTTTCACAGTCTATTTTTATGACGCATAACCACTATAACATTTCATGTAAGCACTTGCACATCTAACTTAACTTATTTAATGATAGTCTGCTTTTTAATTATTACAGCAATCATTTAGACTATCTATAATGTCGTTATAGACAAAATAAGACAAATCTTTGCTTGCTTGCTGCTGATTTAGATTAATCCCAGATAATATTTTGGCGGCAATACTTTTAGATGACCTTGAACTTGTTATGCTATTAGAAATATACTTAGCTATCGACATGGCAAAAAATTTCTCTTGAAGTTTCCAAAAAGGTTTAGATACTACAACCTGATAATCGTCATCAAAGAGTTTGAAGAAATAAAAAACAAGATAACGCTTATCCTTAGCAGCTATTGAAACACAAAGTCTTTCTTTGTCAGAACTATTGAATGCCTGTAAAGACTCCATTAATTTGTTTTTTTCGCTGGGCAATATTATTTGTTTTGCAAGAATACCCTGCATCTTTTTTATATTCTCTTTTCCTTGTAAGTGAAACTGTATTCCATCTGTTACTTTCATAATGTGACTACTTTTCTGATAGTGATTTTAAACCTGCCATCAAACAAGTCATGGATAGCAGTATGAATTTGATTACTGTTTGTATCTGTAATGCCTTCAAGGTTTGATGTATGGCTCAATATTACATTATTTAAACTTGTCGGAAACAAAGTTGTATCATGCTTTTTGATGCTCTCGAGAATTGCTGCTATTGGTGTTACTTGACAGCTATCATAATTGTATTCTAGCTGGGTATTAGCATCATATACTACCACACCATATTTAACCTTGTTTGTTTTTTGATAAGCCAAACGCTCATGCAACTCCAAAGCGATTAAGGCAACTGTCTCGTACACTTGTGTAAGCGTGGGTGTGCTATCTGGATAAAGCTGTTGACAAATGGCATATATATTGCTACCACCCGAAATAGCTTTATTTTCATACTCATTTAATATAATACTTATATCTGATAAGCTTAGATTTTTTATGATATTTGGTATTATCATTTTTATTTTTTGTAAAGATACTATTTTTCTTTGATTTTTCATATTTTTTAGTCAAAAAGTGGGATTAAAAAGTAGTGAAATTTTTACTATCTTTGTAATAAAAAAGATATGACTAACAAAAATCTACCCTTAATAGAATTTTGCAATATTGTAATGCCTGACTATCAGGCTACATGGTTTCATAAACTGATTGCTTCCAAACTAGAAACCTTTTTAAAAGATGATATTAAACACCTTATTATTAATCTACCTCCTCGTCATGGCACTACGGAGTTGTGTGTGCGAAAATTTATTCCCTACGCCATTGATACACAATCGCCTATTCGCATCAATTTTCGCTCCTACAACCGATGTCTTACAGATTCAATAATGCGTGACTTGTTTCGGCATTATGTTAGTCGTTATAAATATACATTTGGCTTACCTAACTGTGTAATAACTGAAGGTGTAGGAAGTCCAACAAATATTCTTTTTAGAAATGGCTCTAATATTAGTGATGATATATCCATTGAGACAGATGCTGATATTTATATTTATGATAGCATCGAAAGCAGAAAAGTGTCATTAGACTATATTTATGAGCCTGTGAAATGCAATACGATTTTAGAATCAGCAAAGTAAGGGAAAGTCTTATTTCTTAGCCATAGGTATGCATACAATGATTACACTAATAGACTATTGAAATCTAATATAGGAAGTTTGTTTGAAGTGGTTAGTATTCCTGCTATTAAGACAGCAAATAGCGACTGTAAAGAAGATAATAGAAGTGTGGGTAAGGCATTATGGCATAACAGAGATAGCCTTTCATATTTGTTGCAATTAAAAAACGAGGACTTGGCACTATTTGAAACCTTTTATCAACAGCAGCCAATGAGCCAAATTGATTTGGAGCGATTGGATGAGTTGAAACAGAAAATGAAACTGTAAAAAAATAAGGAGTAGTAATCAATTTGAATACTACTCCTTTCACTATTTTTCAACAACCAAAATGCTTTATTTTAACCTATGGCAAACATCCTCTTTAATGCTGACAAATCATTAATACTAAGTAAGTTTGCTATTCTTTTTATTTTACCTACTGTCCTGTAGGCTGTATCCATACTTAAAACTTTATCCTAAAATCTGTTAAATCATAAGAAAAACTAGCTAAATATTTGCTACCACTCTTTACATAAAAAGCCTTAGCAGTATCTATTACATAAGTTTTATGTTGTGGCACTTGATAGGCTCGAATCATATTGTATAATTCTTCATTTTCCATCATTATCCCCCATTTAACAAAATGGCCGCTAAAATGTCCATCTAAATATCCTATTGTCTTATCTTTATATGAATCCCAATCAGGAGCATCCATAAGTTGTCGGTTTACTACACTAACAGCGTCATATAGTTTTTTTGAAATTTTTACTTTTTGAACGTTGCCTTTATCATTTTTAAAGGACATTGTATATACCGCCTTCTTTTTTCCAGAGGAAAAACTAAATGTTGGTACATGAATTACTGCTAATACTCCTTCTGATTTGGCACTTAAAACTGACATAGTGGTTTGATTTTTATTTTATTAATAATAGCCTTTCTCTGAAAGGTCTGATGCAAATATAAAGCGTTTTGTTGGATTTTCCAAATATTTCATAATTATTAACTGCTTTTTTTGATATTTATTTTACATTTTTTTATCCAACATGTATTAAGTGTTGATTATCAATAAGAAAAGCAGTAACTACTCCAATAGCTACTGCTCTATTTTATACCCAAAAACATTTTACACTTTATTATGACTTATTCTTCAATGTATTTAAGACAAAGGCTGCTTTACCAAATGTTTTAGTATCAGCATGATAAAACTTATCTTTGGTGAAATGTCTTTTAGCACGAGATTGTAAATCTTCTAGCTCAAAATGATACGCCTTATTGCCTTTGTTTTTCATGTTGAAATTATCTGCAAACAAGCATGGCAAAAATGTCTGAATATCACAAGGTTTTGCATCTACCGTAACTTGTGTCGTAACTCCGCACATTTTAAAATATTGATAAAGATAAACGTCTGTAAATTCTTTACAGAAAGATTCTGTTGATGCAAAAAACAACTCGTCAATATGCTTTGTCAAAAAGCTTTCCTTAAAAAGTTCAAAAGCAAGTATCTTGAGCATATTGGTTTCGTACTTTAACGTTTCAATATCAACATTTAGATAGCAGGGGTTAAAAACTGTATCGCCTAGATAATAAATCTCATCAAGCGTTAGCACCTTTTCAGAACCTTTCATTTTTATCTGAACAAAATCATGGATTCTAAAAGTAAATAACTTGAAACGCTCAAACAATGTTTTAATACGCTTTATTTTAAGGTCATACTTTATTTCCTTTTCAAACCCTAAGTAATAGCTTGTCGCAAATAAATGGTTTTTTTTATTCATGTTTTTAAATTTAAGTCTTATTTTGCGTAGCGTCAGCAGTAACTATATTTATAGTTGAAAGCGATGCTTCGCAAAAAGTTATTATTATTCTACTGTATTGATTAGTTCTTCAATCGGTATGTCCAACGTTTTTGCTATCGTGACAACTTCCATTTGAATTTCTTTGATATTATTTTTAACAACCTCAAAGTGATTGTCATTCTCAACGTTTGGCTCGGCTTTATGTTTTTCATGCAAGGCAAGCCAGTCATTATAAAAAGCTATTTTGTCTTGTAATTTTCGCCACAAAACAAACTTATCGAAACTGTTTCGTTGCTCTTCATATAAATCTCGTACCTTTTCTATATAGGTCTTTCGCTTTTCAGCGTTAGCACCCATTTGATACTTTAGAATATCTATTTTCTCTTGAATATTTATCATCAACTAATATATTTTAAATTGTTGTGCTTGTGCTGTTAAAAAATGAAGTTGCTTGTCTGTCTCTAATTGAGACAATATATAGTTCCCAAGTATCTTTCCTATGGAATCATTAGAAGCAGTTTCAATATCAATATTATTATTACGCAACACCTGCAATGCTTGACTTGTCAAAATTTCGTTATTGGGTTTTGGCTCGCTATATCGTGATGGCATACTCAATAAATTGTAATCAATATAAACAAAGCTACCCTCTATTTCAAAGTAGCTGTTACTATCCATATTTATTAACGATGTTTCATAGCGATAGCTACCATCAAGGCTTAGCCGAATACAATTGCCACCTACAACTGACTTGCACTCATGGTATGCCAAATTAGGAAACTGCCCTTGTAAAACTTTGTATATGGCATGAAAAATAGATGTTACCTTGAGTTCTTTTACAATATCCTCAATACTATTAGACAAAGGAATACGCCTTCCCCAGCCTGTTTTTGAGCTATCAGAAAAGTTATTGTAAATAATGGTATCAGAATACGCACAAAAACGCAATTTCTTTCCATGCCCACAAGCATAGGCTTGTGTTTCATCTATTGTATTATAATCTTCCAGCAGCACCAAAAAGCCATTATCTCTCAAAGCAGCAGTCAGTTGGCGGTGCTTGGGATAGTGTGCTTTATCAAAATTTTCATCATATCCATCTATATCTGCTTCAAATTCCAAAGGACTAAAGTTGTTGTTTTTTTGGTGGTAGCGATAAGTGTCCGTTCCTTGCCACCCATCATAAAGCAAGAAACGACTACCAACAGGTATGTTCTTTATCTTCTGCAATCGTCTAATCATTGCTTTTAGCGACACTCTTTCCTTCAATATAGGATATATTGTCACTTCATGGCTAGTAAATAGTGGATAACGGGTGGTTCTCTTGTCGGTATGCAAACAAGGTAATCCTTGATTGTACCTAAAACACTGCTCTGTTTGGCTGTAAAAAGCGTTTAATTCTTTACAATACTGTATGTCATAACCAAACACATTGATGTATTCTTGTTTTTCTAGTACAGCTTCCAAAAAATACCTTTTAATCCGCTGTTGTCTAGGCAGTAAATATCCTATCTTTTTATTGTTACTCATTCTTCTACATCCTCAAAATCGACGTAATCAAAGTCATTGATACCATTAAAGCCTCTTTTTAGTCGGTGCGATTGTGGTATAGTGGATTCTTTTTTGGGTACTTGAAAGTCGAACTTAGGTATTTTATGTAGATTATCCATCAAAGCTTGCAAAATTCTGTTATGTTCCACATACATATTTTCGCTAGTTAGGCGACCCATCATCATGTCATTTTCAGCACGTTTGTAACGTAATTGAAATAGGTTAAAAAAGCTTTTTAGCTTTTTGTCATTGGTGTGTCTCAAAGCTTTATCTATTTCCTCAAAAGCTTTATTTACTTCATTTGCTGAAATTAAATCTCTTATATACTGTTGAAATTCCATAAATTTATTTTTTGATTTTTTTTATAATAAATGTTTCTACTTGTCGTAATACGCCATCTTTAAGGTGTAGAAATACCTTGCTATGCAATAAAAAGTTTTTGTGGTGGCTGACAATCACTAAATAGTCTGTAGCTTTTTCTCGCTTGACATATTCTTTTACATAAAGCGATACAGGATTTTGCACCAGTTCATTATTATAGAGTAACGTACCATCTTCGTCTGTAAGTGTTCCTAAGTAGTATTCAGATATAATCCTAAAGTCTAATTTTTGAAACCTTAGTTTGCCATTATAGCATACCACAAAGCCAAATACTTTTTGAGGATGATTAGCGTAGTTACTCAACTCTAACAATCCAAACAGCACCTCGTAAATGTAATCCCAATTATACTGAAATAGCGGTGTGCCATATTTATCAAAAATATTATAGCTACTCCCTTGTTTATACCAATACCTGCCTATTTTGGCTTCTAATGGCAACTTTGTTCTATCAAAGGTTTGCACTAATGTCTGAAACCTTTTCTTTTTAAAGTGTCTTATAATACAATTCATGGCTAATAAATTAAGTCGGAACAATCCGATGGTTCTAACACGAGTAAGCAGTCAGGACATTGCAGTTGCTCTTGCTCTTGATTTATTTTGTGGAAAAAGACTCTGTCACAGTCCCCACAACAGACTACATTTACGCCTGCCTTTTCTCTTATATCGTTAAGCAGTTCTAGCTGTTGAGTTTCTAATTGTAATTTTTGATATTTTTTTGTTTTCATTGTTTTTCCATTTACTGATAATGTAACTATTGCTTGCAACGGTATTGCTTGGTTGGTTTTGCGTCTCTTTTGTAGCAAGAATTTCATGTCACCCAAAGACATTCCATCTAAATTAGCTATTTCATCCCACACTTGTTGCACCTCATCTATAGACATTTCATCAAGTATAGCTTTTAATTTTTTGGACAGTTCTGATTTCATCGTAATATATATTTTATTTTAAACAACACATCTTGAAACTCAATATTTGGACACCTGATAAGACAAGCATTACAACCGCAAAGCTGTAAATGTCGTACTTCAGGTTTAGTGAAGTCTTTAAAGCGTTTACCTTCAAAAGCTCGATAAAACAGCAAGTCTTTGAGTGCAAAATTACCTGTCGTAAAATCAAGCAAGCAACAAACCCATACGCCACTCTCAATAATATCAGAATACCCATAGCATTGTCGGATATATATAGTTGGTAATGATAAGTCTATTAACATAGACTCTATGGTTTGTATTTTTTGAAGCATCGACCAACGACCATAATCTTCCCAAAGAGCGTTAGAAATCTGAAACGTTCCATCTTCTATATTCCCTAGCCCCCAACCTAATGTACCGTTATGCTTTTGGACAGATAACTTAGATACGCATGGAAATGTATCTATTTTTCCTCTTTTTTCTAACAGCCACGTTGTTAGCGATTCTTTTGTTTCCCTAGCTAAAGCTCCATCTATTTGTTGTTCTAGCTTATTTAAGTCTAACATTGCTTTAATTTTAATCAACAGGTGCCATATTATTTCTTTTTTGAAACTTTATTTTTTTTAACGCTAGTTTACAACTAGCTATGCGTTTCATTACAACATTAGCAATATTGCTTGTACATATCTATATGCTTGACTATAAAAACTGTTGCATTAGCTCCGTCACAAGCACCTGACTGTGCATTTGTTGGGTTGTATAGCAATACCTTATATGTAAGGTCTGAAAAATAAGCAGTATCATTAACTATTATTTTTTGCCCTACTTCTCCACAAAATGCCATTGTTATTATTTAATAAGTTATGTAAAATAATCTTACTTTACCAAAGGAATATGTTGGTAGTTTTCAGACAAATAATAAGCTACTTGCTTTTTCCATGCGTCACTATACGGAGTATCTTGATAAGTGTCTTGATTAAAAGTTTCATCAAGACATGTGTTGCCCCGCCACAAACCAACCATTACCTTACCATTTTCATAGATGTGGATAGTTGTTTCTACAAATCCTTTTGGACAATTATCCTTAAATGAAACATATTGCTTTACACGTTCATGATTCTTAACAGTTTCTGATACATCAATCTTTGGCGACCTTCTATTTGGATAAAGTATATTACGGTCTTCATCATCGCCAAATTGCAAAATGAATATTCGCTTAATCTCCAATGTATCATCTCTATCTCTGCCTTGTGCATACGCCATGACACTAGCTATTCCATGTAAAGCATTATACCCGCCATCATTATTTTTTGCTATCGCAAATCCATTGTTTAGCTGTATTGGTAGTGCATCAAAATTATTTTGCTCCCACTCATACAAAGCATTCATCAACGCTGTGGCACTAAGTACAGGTATAGCATTGACAAGCTTAACAAAATCAGTAGCTATTTTTATGCTATAATGCTCTTTAAAAGACAGATACATTTTCTTTAGGCGTTCGTAATTTAGGTCAGACGTTGTCGCACCACGCCCAGAGTATGCCGCAGGTCTTGAAGACATACCTGTGTGAATTAAAATGTTATGTATGTTCATTTTTGTATTATTATTTTAAAGATACGATTTTTATAATAAAAAATTATCAGTTTAATTATTTTTCTTTTCAAAAAAAGCAAGTAATTCGGCTCGAATAGTTATCACATTCCAAGAAAGCAGTAAAAATACTTGCTTGCTATTTAACAACTGCCATATAGGGCAAGTGCTTTGCCACACAGTAGCTGTTTGGCTATCATGCCATTCCCAAATGGTAACACTACCATCATCGGCTGTACTCTTTAGTGAAATTGAAATCATAACCTATTATTTATAGTTTCTGCAAAAAAAATAGTTTTTTCATGTTTTTCAAATTATTCAAGCCTTTTTTATAAATGAAAAAAGCACTCCCCAAAAGAGAGTGCTAAATATGACTTTGTCAGTATTGATGCCGTTGTACTATTCTACATCTACATATAGCGATACCTTACCAACTTCAAAAATAATGCTCATTACTGTGCAAGTGCCATGCACCACTTCTTTAACACCATCTTCATTGTATGTAGCCGAGCCTTCAAACTTGTTATCTACCTTATAGCCATACTTAGCTATATAACCCTCATAAGTATCTATTAGCTGTTTTGCTATCTCTAAATTTGCTGCCCACTCTTCTACACAAGCTACCCAAATTTCATTGTTATTTCCTGAATCCTCTTCTAGTTCATGTCCTTTGTAGTTGTAAAAAACACTACCATCAATATCACATACCGTTTCCTTATGACTACCAACAGTTTCTGCTATCTCAATAGCTAATACTATTTCGCAATTATCGTAAACTAAATCTTCATCACTATTCATTTCTGCTTCATACTCTTCAATTGCATCTAATTGATTGCTAAAATAGTCTAAAATCTCATTACCAACCAATGTCGAACACGCATTATCATAATCAAACTCTTCTTTAAATTCCGCTCTGTACTCATTAGCCTCTTCTTGTAAGTTACAATCAAAATGATTGACTTCAAAAAATATTGTTTGCAAATTATCATCATACAAGTGATTAGGAAAATAATCTCTCAAATTAAAGTATGCTCTTTTAGTATCTCCTACTAATGCTACATAAGAACAATCACTTCCATTGTCTTCAATGGTGTTAGCTACTCTTGCTAATACTTCTAACTCTACTGTTTCTGCTAAATAAGTCATGTTGATTTGTTTTTATTTTATTGATAATAGCCTTTCTCTCAAAGGTCTGATGCAAATTTAAAGCGTTTTATTGGATTTTCCAAATATTTCATAATTTTTTGAGTATTTTTTTTTGATATTTATTTTACATTCTTTCATCCGTCATACATTACTCGCTGATTTTCAATAAAAAAGGGCTAACTATTACAGTTAGCCCTTTTTCTTTTATTTTAAAACCTTATTAATTAAAGTTTGTTCTCTTTTTAAGAGATTGCAGTTTTTAAGATTGCCTAATTCGCAATGTGTAGTAACAGCAGGACAAGCGCCATTATAAATGATAAAGTCAATACTAGATATGGTTTTATCTAGCAATTCTAGATTGTAAGACGTGCCACCGCCAAAACCTCGTTCTTCAACTAAGGCATCTTTGCTATGCCCAACGATATTAATACTGTCTATGCCAGCACCGACACTAACCATTATCATCTTGCCACCATTATTATCTTCGCAATAACAAATGTCAATACTATGGATTTTCGCAGGTACATTACAGTCATCATCTAACTGTCCATTAGATAAGGCTTTGGGTATGTTTATAAAAAACACACATAATAATAGGAACAGGAAACGGATGTTTTGTTTATTATTTTTCATTTTATATATAATTATTGCTTATTTTGGGATTTTAACGGTAATAAGCGACCGTTATAAGTAAATATTGTTATATTATTAATATTCATACTCTGCTGCAATGCTGTCTTGTAGTAAATCATTTAAAAAATCCATCATCTCTGACGAATAGACAGTAATGATGTGATAACTCATATCCTGAATATTATTAATTAAGGTAGTCCTAACATCATTCAGGTAGCATTCCTCATCTACTCCTGTGGGCAATTCAAATAATACCAAATAGCTATCATTATCACAATAAGCATTACTCCAGTTGCTAAATATAGATTTTGCCGTTTCAAAGATTTCTTGATTATTCAATACCAAGCCTACGGCACGAATATCTAAATAGCTACTATATAGTACCTGCCAAGCAGGAATAAATGTTTGACTAACACGACATGACAAAACTGTGCCATGTGTAAGTGAATATCCTACATAATTAGTCGCTAATATTTCCGCTACTTTTTTACCAAAAATATTGTGGATAAATGGGTGAAGTGTTTGGGCAGCTATATTAAGCAGCCTAATAATATCGGGAAGTTCCATTAATGGATTTACTACATTATTCATTGTATTTTTATTTTATTGATACTGCCTTCTTATAAGGCTTGGTGCAAAGATAGAGAACTTTTCATTTTTTTCAAATTTTTTACTTATTTTTCTGCATAAATAATTGCTTTCTCTTCAATAACACTTACCTCTTCAAAGTAAGCCTCAAAATATCCTAGCAACAAACCATTTAGTGACTCAAAGTAATTAATAATATCTTTATGCTCTACAAGAAGATTACAAGGATATTTGTATGCCTGCTGTTCTGTATATGCCCAGTCAATGATAGTTCCATAAGCATAATACCTGTAAATACCTTCTAAAACGGTATGTGCTTTCTCTATATAATAGCTATTTCCATCTATCTTGCGTATTAATTTGCTAATATGGTTGTGAAAAAAACCATAATAACGATACAGCATAACCAAATAATGATGTGGGCTATTGTGTTTCTCCATAACCATACCACTAATCGTTCTGTGTGTTTGCTGCAACCATATCGAATGTACTTTAAAAGGAGTCCAATCCTCTAATGGTATATGTGACTTGGAAGACTGCCACAATTGCAAAGGTGTAGGTCGTTTTGGTATTAACGGTGTCTCTATCTGAAAGGGATTATTTCGGCTTTGACTCCACAGCCTTTTTATTATACCATGCTCACTAGAGTCAAAGTCTGCTAATATTGCTTTTAATTCGGTATATTTTTTGTAGAAAAAATAGGTAGCGATACCTTGATTATTTGCTATGCTTATCATAGGAGCAAGCTTTTTATCGCTCTCGTCTTCTTGTGTGACCATACCCAACATATCTAATCTTGTGAGTAAACAAATTTCAAGTGGCAAATCACTAATTTTGTTATAGCTCAAATTCAATAGCTGCAACTGCTTTAAATTGCCTATCTTACGAGATATGGTTTTAATACGGTTGTGCGAAAGGTCTAACTCTAATAGGTGGTGGCACTCATATACAATCTCTGGCACGCTTTTAAAGTTGCAATTAGGCAATACAATACCTGTTATCCCTAAAGGGTCTCCACCATACAATAACTCTTTAAGTTGTTGCTTTGATGTAATGTATGTCATACGATGAGTTTAAAATAATGCGATTTGGTTGGCTTGTAAATGATAGAGATAGTTAGACCAGATACAAGTATGATGACTTTGGCTACGCTGCCCTTTCGCTGTCAAAAGTCGCTGAAAAGGAAGCCAAGTCGCTTTGTTGTTTTCACACACCAACACCTGTCCTTTGCGTTCCTGACACCACCTAGCAAGCTGACGATAATGAATATGCTGATAAATATGAGTAGTCCTTGTATGTTGGTAAGGAGCGTCAATAAACCATGTAGCAGTAACATCTGGAGCTTTGCGGTAGTCACCTTGTATAACCTTCCAATGTCTAATTTTAAATAAGCTTTCTGCTATACTTACCTTCTTGTACTCCCAGTAATCTGCCATACCCTTATATGTGCCTGCTGTCATGGCTGGCTTAGGAGTGCCTCTGTTAGCACAAAAACGCACCAAATTAGCGGCTGGCGTACATAGTTCTGGTAATAGCAATTTTTGAGCAGGGGCGATAGGTGGTAAGCTTAAAATGTCCTTCTTGGATGCTTGTATAAGGTACTTCCAAATATCCGTAATTACTTTATACCTGTCTATCAAAGTAATGTCTCTATCAAAATACAACAAAGCATACCTCGCACTGCCCGCAAAGGGTTCTACAATAGTGTCAAAAAGAGGGCGTGGAAAACTTTTAATATACCTGCTTTGGGAAGTATAATAACTAAACATAGCCTATTATTTTATAGTGGGTTTTACACTTCGTTTATAAAAAGTGCTTTTTGCTAAGGCAATAGATAGGTGTGCTTATGCTGTGATTTCATTTTTTGGCACAACACTTTTTTTCTTCTTCTTTTTCTTCTTCTTTTTTTCGTGGTGCTTGACTTCTAGTGTCAGATTAATACGATACTCCATCAATTGTGTTTTTATGAATGAACGATGTAATATATTATTTTTATATTTAATCAGCAAATGTTGATTGCAGTGATTCAATAGCATCAACACAATCCCAATAAGCATTACCCGCCAATAAAACAATATGAGTATTTTTGATACCACTATTCGACTCTATCATGAGCTTTATGGTAGTGCCATTATCACACTTAGTTATATAGGCTGTCTTTATTAGTCCATATTTATTTGTAAGCGATAGCAATAACTTCATGGTATAACGTAATAAGCGACAGTCATCAAAAATAGCAAGTACGCTTGAAAACAAATTTATTTTCATTGCTAAATTTTCAATTGCTGACGACCTTGCATTATCAACTACCTCGTCAATATACTCCAAGATTACATTCAATAACAATAATGGCTGTGGATATACCAAGTAAAGTAAAGGTGTGTTGTTTTTACCTGACAACAAAGATAGTTTCTTAGTGGCAGACAGTAACTCATGTGGTTTATTTTCTATTGTTAAAAATGGATTTAATATAAATTCCACCAATATATCAGCATCTTTCTGATTAAATACTGTCGAGACTTTCAAGTTATGATTTAACTCTTTTGTCAATATGGCGGTACTTTGTTCACTATAAAAAAAATTTGTCCGTTCTTGCAACCAACGCATCGCCTGTTCTTCCATTTTTTTCAAATGCAGTTGTGTAGTATCGCTACTAATATCCTCTAATTTATCTAATGTGGCGTTCAATAATAGCTGTGCCAACTTAGCTTGCTTCAAAGAATACAAATTATCTTTCTCTGACAATATTCCTCTTGCCTTCAATTGTAGTCTTAAATGACGTAATACCATTAAACGCAATCCGTATTCAGATTTTGATAATCCGCTTACCAAAATGCTATTTCCACAACTATCTGTTATGGTGGCTAAAACACCATACTTTTCAAATTCTTCGTTCCAATTCATGCTTTGTTTTTTTGTTTGTCTTTAATATATTGAATAAAGTCTTGTAATACCAAGTAATAATAATCTGATTTTGATTTAGCATGAGTATAACATACTATCTGTTCTTCAATCACTCCCAAGTGTATAATATCTTGCTTATATTTTAAATATAATGGGCTGTATTGATATAGGCACTTTGCAATATGTACCATTAACAATTGAGGAGGATTATCGACGCTTTGATACCATTTATTAAATGCCTCAAATTCTTTTGAGGCAAAAAAATCTATAGATACAAACAACATGATAATGTCCGCTGAATTTCGCCGTGCTGCAATAATTTCATGTCTATGCAGCCCTGCTTGTATCATTCCACGATACCAGAAAGAAGGATTTACATCGCCCACAGTAACATGTTGTGCTGCCTTTAGAAATTCCAATACTTGCGTATCTTGGTTTTTATTATATTCTATTAATACATTCATTTTAAATGTTTTTATTTAATAATTTTGATTTAATCGCAATAAAAGAATCTACCTCGTAGATGTTGCCAAAATCATAAGGCGTGTCTTTAAACTCTTTCGCATCTACTCTCCATCTAAAATTAGGATGTTGGTGATTCTGCGCTTCTAACTTTCTATTATAGCAATGCCAAACTCCGAAAAAGGGGTCATGTATTCGTGTTAAACTATTATCAATATTATCTACCACAACATAATGAGGCACATCAACAGACACTAGCAATATGATAATATATCCCTGCGATATTAACGTTCTCAATATTTTTGTGTTGCCATAACTTTGGGTAAAAACATCCGAAGAGAAGAAAAGCCTTTTAAATACTTAACAATTTGCTATTTAGTCGTGCCTGATTTGCTATTCGTTCTTAGCGATTCCTCTAAAACAATCTCTGTTGGTAAATTTACTTGTAAGCGAGACAAACACATTCTAACACAGGCACATCCACAAGTATATGCTTTTTCTTGCTTATAATAATGAATATAGTTATGTTTCTTTCGCTTTGCGTTTTGCGTTTTTGTTGCTTTTTTCATTCTTGTAAATAAGTTTGCCATCAAAATCGTACTCCTTGTAATTGTTACAGCCTACACTATTACTTAGTGATGCTCTTATCGTCTTACCTTTGTAAGACAACGAGATACAATTTATATGATATAAAAAAGGTACAATAACCTTATTAGACCGTATATCCACTACTCCGCACCTACCTGTTGAAATATCGCAAGCTTTCATGTAATGTCCTGTAAAAATACTCACACTTGCATACCTTATATGTTCAGATACCAAATGTCCTTTGGTGTTAATTATATTAAAAGTGTCTTTCTTTACTTTGACAACACCATATTCGCCTACAAAACGTTGCGGTACGCTATTCTTTTCGCAATGATATATAACTTGGTTTTTGCTATTCAGATAATTAAAATTACCGCCGTGTTTTTTGGCTAAAAAATAATTTTCATTACCTATGCGAGTGTTATACAACACTTCATACTCAAATGGCATCACGGTTTTTCCATAAACATTAACACCTCCCAAAAGACCATTTTCCTTTACAACTGCAACATCTAGTTTGTCGTACTTATCCTTGTGCGTAAAATGAGGAGCTACTCGTGTACTACTATTAAATTGCCTTATAACCTGTACGCTGCTATCTGTGTGACCAAACAACAAAGTGTCATATTCATTGTTACTACTGCTAAAACAACAATGAAACATAGCACCTGCACACCTATAAACATCTTCATAGTCATCTGATATTTGTGTACCTTGCTCATTCAAGAAACAATAATAACTTCCCTCTTTGTAAGTTTTTCTAGCATAGAAAAATACAACATCTCCTTTGGTAGTGGCGACTATCTGCCTTCTAATGTAGCGATACAAAGAACTAATTATTGTTCCATCGAGACACAATGCCATACACTTATCTGTACCATCTAACAGGTCTTGTTGAATATGCACCATGCTATTTTTTTGTTTTAGCAGCAGTAACTTTCCCCGCTTTTGCAATAGCCTTGCCTCTAAGTCTTTTATCTCACGTTTAAGGCATTTTATTTCATTACTTAACATACTCAAAAGTCGCTTTAGTGCCATCAAAGATTTTAAGACGAGGTAAGTGGGTATAAAGGAAGTCCTTTTCTTCTGTACTAATACTACTATTTTTCACATACAATGCATCTAAGTTTTTTGCCGAAGCCAAGCAAAGAATATTAATAATATTACTATTGTTGTTTAGGTACAGCTTTTTTAAGGCGATAGCTTGTGATAACGGCCGTGTGTCAATGGTATTTATTTTTAGGCTATTCAAATCCAATGTCATCAAAAATGGCAGCGACTTAATTGGTGTTAAATCTGCTACTTTGGTACGGTCTAGCTCTAGTTGTCGCAACTTTCCAAGTTCACTCAACACTTCAATATCCGATAATGGACACATAGATATATTTAAATATTCTAGCATCAGGCAATTCTGAATAGCAGTAATGTTTGTGATGTCGCTATCACATATCAACAACCTTTTCAATGATGTTAGATTTGCCAAAAAGCTTACATCTGTACATTGGGCATATTCATCAATATGGGTAATACTTAAACTTTGCAATTGCGTGAGTTTTCCAATGACAGACAATTGGTTAGCGGTACATTGACTAACTACCAAATTTTTCAACTTAGGTAGCGTTGTTAGAAAACTGTAATCAACGATAAATGTACCGAAAATATCCAATGTAACCAAGTTTTTCAAGTGGGCAAGAAAGCTAGTATCTGCTATGTCAAAATCGCTAATTGTCAAATTTTTAAGCTGTTTCATTACTGGTAATAGCTCATAGAGCTTATCTAGTGACATATCACAACCGCTAAAGTTAGCTGCTCGCACATTAGACAAATATGACTTTAAGTCCGAGGCATCAACTGTGTCAGCATTAGGTAAATCTGCATAATAAAAAACGCCATCAGACAATGCCTGTTCAAAATACTTACTAGAATATGTCGGTGTATTCATGTTTCTTTGAATTTTTATTTTTTGATTTTCTACTGCTTTTTCTACCCAAGTAGGGTACTGTAAGTCTTGTAACATTCTTTTAAACTCAATGCTACCTAATTCGCCAGAGGCACGGTCACCCGCCCATGTCTTGATGTTTAAGTCTAAGGTGGCTTTTGCTTGCAAGTATTTTTCTAACAATGCGATTTCACTACAAGCCTTTTTAATACCGAAGCTTTCATAATGATATAATGCTTCTATGGCTGTTACGCCATCTGGAGTAGTTTTCCAGTTGTCTGTAAATGACATTCTGCCAGAGCAGCTATTTCCTTTTTTGTAATGCAATAACCAAACGTCCAATTTTTGATATAGGCGTTGGATTGTTTTTCTTTTTTTTCTATTTGCCATGCTATTGTTTGTATGTTTCAAACTGCTTATCACTTTGAAAACAGTCTTTATTTTGGGTTAAATAATATTTGTTATTATTAGCTAACTCTCCAGTAGTAGTAATAACCTGTACATTGGTGTTAAGTTTCTTGACAGCAATAAGAAGCTTACTTCGTACAGTTATATCTCCAATAACATCAATATTATCAAGCAATAGTAAAGTGTTCTGGTGTTGTTGTAAATATACTGTCAAAAGCACTATCAAAACCTGTTTCAACAATGTTGGCAATTGATAAGCATTTTGAATTTTGTGATTGATTAGTCCTCGAAAAACAAGCCTATTAAAATGAATGACTGCTATTACGTTAGAGGCATCAAAAATGTCATTTATCTGTTCTATCAAAATAGACCTATTGACTGTCGATACTGCTCTACCAAAAGCATGAAGTAATTTTCTTAATGAATTATTTGGCTCTATCAGTCCAAGTGTCAAGCGGTGCATGTTAAATGCACCAGTAGTCTTGATTTTGATGTTTGCAATAGCATTTAGGTAGGCTCTCTGTTGAGCAATTGGCTCAAAATAGTTTTCTATCAAATCTAACAATAACGAGTTTTCAACATTACTATTGCCTACATATACTTTTATACGACTAATTTGCGTATTGTTAAACAGATAGTTTGATTGAGGAAAACCATCAATTTGTATCTCTTTTATATGCACAATTATTTTTTTAGATGTAAATAAGATAGTAGTGCTGTACCTGCTATTTGTTTCTCCCAGTCCATAGGAATACCATAGGTAGCAGCATAACGTAAACGAACAGCAGACCCATCAGGTGTATTGTCAGTACAAGTCCAGCCACCGTCAAACAAGTAATTCCACGCAGCCAATTCGCTATTTCCGATAGCCACTTGAGACCAAGCAATTAAATGTTTCTTATCTGCTTCTTCACAATATCCCAAATCAAAACAATGCGTAATGATACTTCCACTACCATGTGTTTCCATAGTTATCATATTCTCCCCTTATCATAGAGGCGTGACATATCAAAAGCCTCTTGCGGAATAGTATCTAAACGTTTTACCATTTTTAATAAAAAATCAGCATTTAAAACCGAAGCTGTATTAAAATATCCATTTTTTTTTAGTTATGATTAATATTTGTATTTAAATTTTCAATTCCCAGCCACAGACGAGATGCTCTATCGCATCTTCATAATCGTAAAATTGATGATATTCCACATTGCTATAGTTGTCATTGCAGATTAGCTCATTTAATTTGATAGCATCTAATCGCTCTGCCTTTCCTTTCTTACTGAACTGCTTTACTTCAAGCACCACACTATCAGGGTCATCACAACCTTCTATATCTATACCTACTATTAAGCGAGCCAACCAAAAACAACGCACATCTACACAAACAAAGAACCTAGAATTTTTATCTATGTCTAGTTGATAGGTCTTTGCGGTTCTCAAAACTACGGTTGTTATTTCTGTATATACTCCGAATTTATATGCCATGATAATTTATTGTATTAAAATTTTTTATTGACAACCATTTCAATAATGGCAGCATCGAACTCGTCATCTGCTTTGGTTTTCCAAAAAGAGATGCCTTGATAGGCATATCCTTTTGTTTTACAATGCCCTTTCATATCATGCTCGATAGCTGCTTTATCTGTGCTATCGGTGTATGTCCCAATCGCTCTTGCTTGACCTTCGTTACTGACATTTAATCGAAACCATAAGGCATAACCATCAAAAGCGGTGGAGGCGTATTTTCTAGTGTATTCTTCCATGATTAGAAAGTCTTAAGTTTATTTAGTAATGATAATATTTCGCTATATGGCATACTTAAATCCTTAGCAATATCTTGAGCTTTACGCATATAAAACATAGCTTGGTCGTCATCTTCGCCAGCATAATTATTGCGTACCTTATTGAGCCAATATTTGATGTTTTCGCCAGACTCTGTTCCAAGAGCGTGAATAGCATCAAAATTAGCTATAACATCACTCAATAAAGTGCGTGGAATTACTACCGTTTCTAGCTTTTTATTACTGTTGGCCGCATTGCCAAATATTTTAAGATACCCATCTGCATAAGTATAACGTAAAATCTCTTTTATTTCAATGTGTATAATGCCTCCACCATCATCCTCAATATATTCTAGCGTTGGCTGCTGACCTTCCCATTGATGAGATAAGTAATAATGTTGTACCGATTCCACAATATCTTCTTCACTCTCATCACTATGTACCAAATACTCCATAGGGTCATATCCTGTGTGTATCGTTACTAAATACAAAGGATTTTCATTGTTCATATCAATAAGATGGTCACTACCATCAACAGGTGCAGCATTAGGTTTTAAGGTATTCCATTTTAGCAACTTGATTTTATTTTCCCTTCTTTCTAATTCAGCCTTGAGTGCTTGCGTATCAATGTTTGATAAATCCATTATTGTCATTTTGTGTAGTTAGAAAATAAAGCTTTGATGGTAGTCCATCAATAACAATGTATTGAGCCATTTCGCAAGACATGTTGCTTACAGCACTATAATACAAGCTACCTGCCATTCGGGGTTTTATTTTGCTTTTACGATATTGTCGTGCAATGCGTCTAGTAGATAGCCACAATCCTAAATGACGACTTTTAAAGGCATAGTGACCAAATGTATCAAAAGCCTGTGGCAAATCAAATATAGCCATGTCATAAAGATAGGTTTGTGCTTTTTGATAATTACTACTAGAACATTTGCAAGTGTTTTGGGCAGATAGCGACAAGGATAATAAAGTCGCTATCAGAAAAAAGTAAATGTTTTTCTTCATTATTTTATAGTTGAATTTAAGTAAAATAAATTACAGTTATTTTCATGTGTCACAATGGAGCGTTGCAAAGCCTCACTCATATCCCCTAATACGATGTTCAAAAAATGACTAGATATTCTTTCATGGCAAGCATCAAAATTTTCCTTATCGCAATTCGAGTAGTAACGCAATTGCTTTCTAGTATCTCTTGCCTTCTTTTTTTCGCCTGCGTCTTTTTGACATTTAGCGAGCGTTTTCATGGCAGCAGGTAAACTGTGGAATGCCCTATCTAATATTACAGTTTGAGCGGTTTTACCGTTTTTTGTAAGGATTGAATTTGTTTGTGCAGCAACATCGACACTACATAAACACACTAATCCAATTAAAATTTTCTTCAACATAATTTCTTTTTTTATCTATCGCCAACGATTAAGTCCCCAGCACAAGTAATATTACCTTCAACACAATTTTTTCTGAAAATAACTTTAGAAGTTTCCGAACCTTGAAAACAAATATTATCGTGACCTTCAATATTTTGCTTATTGTTTACCGTAATATTTGATTTGCTTATTGCAAAACTGCCATTAGATGAAACACCACTAGCAAAAACAATACCATGCCCTACATCAACAGACTTTGTAAATCTTGCTACATCTGCAAAGACACATTTGTCTCCGATAACAGCAGTATCGTTAAAAATGGACGTGCTTAAAAAATTACAACTCGCTCCTACTGTTGCACTTTTCTCAAAAGTAACAGACTGCTCAAAAGTGGTGTTGCTTCCAAAGGTAGCCTTTCCTCTAAAAGTAAGACGGTTATTGCCTTTTAGTTTGATATTGTTTCCGAACACAACATTGCCTACAATAAAAACCAAGTGATAGTCTGTATTTGCAGGAGCTACAATCGTTTCGTTCTTGTCTCTAGGCAATTCATTGAACTCTTTTTGATAAATTGTTCTTCTCATTATGATTATATTTTATAACGAATAATAGCAAAGATAATAAGTTTTTTGATTTTTTCACATTTATTGCACAAAAAAAATGGCAAAAATACTAGAAAGCATCCTTGCTATTTCCTAAAGTCTCTTTTTGCGTAGCGTCAGTAGTAACTATAAATATAGTTGAAAATGATGCTACGCAAGTTTATGATTGGTAAATTTGTATTTCTCGCCTTTTCGATATACATAACTTTCTAACAACTTAGTTTGCATATTGCCTTTATAGCGATGTATTTTAAAAGATAACTCCTTAGTGTGCTTGTTTCTTTTAGCATAAATAACCACTGCCTTACGAGCCATTTTCATTTTGCAAAACCCAAACGCCTCATTAACATCATTCACCAATTGATGATGTTCATTGAGATATGTATTACCATTTACTTGAATGACTAGCGACTTAGTGTCTTGTGCATCATCCAAATAGAATATGGAGTTTACCGAGTGTAACTCTTTTTCATCCTCGTTGCTATGAGATTTATGGTAGATGTCAAAACGAACAGCGTGTTCAACATTAGTTTTAATTAGCCATTCAGCACATCTATCTTCTGACAAAATTGGATGCCAAATGCCTTTAATTCTAATAGGATAGTGGTTCGCTTTATAGCTAGTAATAAACTGTCCTTTTTCATTCAAATAAAGCATTTCATCGCTACCTAATGACATTTCAGTATTTACTGCACCTGCTAATACTAACTTAGTATTGCTATACTCATAAGCTATTACAATACCTAATTTTACAGCTTTTTTACAAAGCTTTTGACTAACCTTATGCCCTTTGCCATATCCGGTACCTTTAATACTAAAAGAAGATTCTATTTCCTTTGCAAAGCGTTCTAATATTTGTTGTCTTTTATTCATTTTATGTATATAATTTAAAATACTTAGGCAAACACCGTAAAACCTTCTATTAAAAAATTGGTATCTAAGTTTGCTTTCAACTTCACTTCTCTGTGTTTTATACTGCTATTTCGCCTCTCACAAAGCTATGAGACTGATAGTCTTTAATTTGTATATCGCTATACTTTAAGTCGCTTAAATCGCTTATTTCCTTTACCCTATCACTTATTTCAATGCTGGGCAAAGACAATGGGTTACGTTTCAATATCAATTCACATTGCGAAATGTGATTAGTGTAAATATGAGCATCACCAAGCGTATGAATAAACTCGCCTGCTTGCAAACCACATATTTTGGCTATGATATGTAGCAATATACTATAACTAGCAATATTAAAAGGCACTCCTAAAAATACATCCGCAGAACGTTGGTATAGCTGACATGATAACTTGCCATCAGCTACATAAAACTGAAATAAGCAATGACAAGGTGGCAACGCCATATTTGGTAAATCCGCTACATTCCAAGCATTGACAATATGTCTTCTACTGTGAGGGTCTTTTTTGATGTCTCTTATGATATTAGTTATCTGGTCTATCGCTTCGCCATTAGGTATTGGCCAGCTTCGCCATTGATAGCCATAGATATTACCTAAGTTTCCATCTTTGTCTGCCCACGCATCCCAGATACCTACCTTATGTTTTTTGAGATAGGCAGTATTGGTATCGCCACGCAAAAACCACAATAGCTCATATATTACAGAACGTAAAGTAGTTTTTTTGATAGTTACTACTGGCAAACCTTTGGTAAGGTCATATCGACTTTGATACCCAAACACAGACTTTGTGCCTACGCCTGTTCGGTCTTGTTTTAATGTGCCATTACCTAAGATGTGGAGGAGGAGTTCTTTGTATTGTCTCATAATAGTATCTTGAACTTGATTAGGCTAAACTTAATTTGCATTTTTGAGATGCTGTATTATAAGTGTGTAAATATTTTATTTCATCGCATGTCTTGATAACTTAAAATTAAGTCCAAGATAGGTACATAAAAACGCTCTTGTTCTTGCTCCAATAAACTTAAAAAATTCCAATCATGTTTCGTGATTTTCTTTTGACCAACAATTGCATCGATATACTCTTCTATGTAGTCGTCATTAAGTAGTGATGTTTTTAATATCGTACCATAAATGCAACAAGTTAGGTAGCTTGTGCTTTCTTGAGAACCCCAGCCACCATCAAATAACTTATTTTCAATACAATCCTCTGCTTGCATTTTTGCATAAGCTCGAATATACGCACAAGTCATATCCAAATTTTCTAGTTCTGCAATAGCATCAATGATACCCTTAGTATTTTCCAACATTAAGGACTGTATTTTTGCGACTGCCTCATAGCTAAAATTACTATCTTCATCCATATAGTTAGTAGATTCCGGGAAATGCTTATCTACAACATTCCAAAAACACTCAAATATAGCCTTATGTACCTGCCCACTCCCATACACGTCTTTACTTAACCAACGAGGGTTGCTTAATTCCTCGCTCTTTGACGCAATAATCGAATTTACTTTTTTTAGCATTTGCTCATTCATATTATACTTATTTTCTTTTTAATTAAACTAATGCAGTACATGGTACTTTTAGTAGTATTCAGTTAAGAATGCAGCAGCATTTTCTATATTGAGTAAATGCACATTGATAGAATATTTGCGACTTGCTACATTAACATGACGGCCTGGCAAGTCTGGAAATGCTATTATCATAGCACGATTTTCTTGAAATAAATAATCGTCTTCATCTTTACCAGCTTCCTCGCATTGAGGAGCTAAAGCCAATACTAACCTACCTTCATACTTCTTTTGTAGTGCCATTCGTCTTTCTGGCTGAATATCATGATTGAGTAGTAAAAAGAAACTATATTCCTGTGACACCTGCACTCGCTTTTGTTTCATAGCTATCTTGAGTAAATAAATATATTTTCCCTCAGTAGCTAATCGACAACTTTTAATACTTAAATTGTCCATACCTTTCGCCAAAACCTTAAAAGGTACATCATAAACTGTAATACCTTCTTTTACGAAGAGTTTTTTCAATGCCATATTTTATTTTCATTATCAATCCCTACTGATTTCTAAAAAATCACTATATTTTTCTCGACTAATACTATTCATTACCTTTATACATTCCTGTATAATAGGATAGGAACGCTCATCTACATAATGACCTATCTGAAAGTCAGCAAATATGAGTCTTCTCCTAAGTAAAAACATGGCATTTAATATTTTAGCTACTATATCATAAGGTTCTATATCTATTTGAACCTTGCAAATATCCAGCACCGCTTTTTTATGAAACAACACTAGCTTAGGGTTTAATTGTTGATGGCTTTCAATTGAACCAGAACCATTATATACATCAAAGCCAACACTTACAAAAGGGTTGGTAGCATAGACGATAACACAATCAGCATCTATTTCGGCACTTACCTTTTCATGTTCCGTTGTGGCTAGTTTTACCTTTTCCAACAACTCTTTTCGCTTCTTAAAGCCATCATAATATCTAAAAAAGTTACTAACAACAGTCAGTATATCTATGTTGTAACCTAATGTGAGTCTGTTAAACTCCAGATAAAAGACATCGTCTTGCTCTTCTATTGGTAATCCTGTTAAGTTACAAGTGGTGCTAAAAGTTCCCATATTTGTGATATTTTTAATAGTTTCCTATAGAGTAATTAGTATGTCTATAAAAAACCAATTCGTAATTTAAGGCATCTCCTTCTTTTGAAGCTATCCATGGCATATCTTTCTGCGTATAATCTTGCATTGCTGCTGCCGAACAATCTGCAAACTGCTCAATAACATAGTCAATAACTGCTGTTTCGCTGGCCTTCAAAGCTGTCAAATCTGCCTTTACTAAAGGAATATATTTTATTTGTTTACGCTTGTTACATAAGACTTTTATTCGCTGTATCTGTTCATTATCTATCATTTCTTGCAAAATGCTATCTAATTTTTCGGGTTTTGGGCCGTTCAATATTTTGCGATAAGTCGCTCCTGTTAGCTGTTCTTCATACAATTCATAATAATTGAAATCGACAAAATATAGCATTTTATTCAAAATACTTTTATGGACTTTTGGCTTTCCTGCACATTTTTCGAGCATATACAACAATACATTTTTAAATTTTTCAAGCTTTAAAAAAGGCTCTGAAATACGCATTTCAGACTTTTGTGTTTCATCTTTTTTTTGTTCTAGCTGTTCTGTTAATTCAAAATTTTCTGCAAAAAAGTTTTGTAACGAAAAGCCCAATTGATAGGCTAATTTTTGAAACTCCAACAAATTTACATTTCTTTTTCCCAGCTCAATTTGCGTCAATGACGGCCGTGAAATATTGATATTTTGAGCCAAATCCGCCTGTGATAAACCTTTGAATTTTCTTATTTTTGCTATCCGTACACCTATTTCTTTTTTTGATAATGGAATCATTTTTTTAATTTAATGTCTTAAATATAAGGCAAAAACATCTTATGTTAGTAAGATAAAGTTATTTCAGACTTTGATAAATAATAATCGACAAAATCAATAATAGATTATTACTATTATAGAATTAAATTTCGTTGCAATTTTGCTATCTCTGCTTTGATGCGTTGATTATGTTGAGTGTTATCAATAGGAATACATTTTAACTCTAACATATCCAAACAGATATTCACAGCTTCTATCTTTTCGTAAACTCCTGCCTGTGTTACATCGCTTGTGTAGCCATTTTCTCTAGGTCTATAATACTGTCCTCGCTTTTTGATATAGCAATGTGTAACGTTTGAGTTACTCAATAACTGTCGCTTCAAAGCATTATCATTAGCAAGGTCTATTTTGTATTGCACTAGATAACGTTCTATCTCTTCGCCCTCAAACAACACCTTGTCATTATTTGGACTTCTTACAATAGGAATATTAAGGTAATCTACCTCCTCGCCATTACTTAGAAATAAATCTTCATGCTGATATTTTTTCAACAACTGTTGTCTTGCTTCGTTTCTCGTTTTAGCAAAAATAGTAGGAATGTCATACATCCAATACTCTTTAAGTTTACTAGTATTTAAACACCATGCCTTTGCTGTTATTTCAAGTTTTGTTGTTTTCATTTTTATTTTATTTAATTGTAAATCCTAACGTTTGTATTAGGTATTTTTGCTTTACATCATTTAAGTCTAGTATGTGTTGATACAGTTTCATTGCATATTGAGGGTTCTTTGTCTCATACTCTAGGCAATAATCGTCATTGCCTGTTGCAAACACCTTATATATATTACTACCATCTTGATATTTCAATATCCCTACCTTAACATATTTTTTAGTCCAAAGTGAATGTGTAAAACTTCCATGCCAATTATCAGAAGTTGGCATTAATAATTCATCTTTTTTAAATTCAATCATATCTACTTTAGTATTTTAAATAAGGTTAAAATTACTACTCCTAAGCCTTGAAACAATAAATAAATATCTATAATATGAGCATAATCAAAACACAAATAGAGCGTTATTATCAGCACATTACAGGTTACAATAATCTCATTAGAAAGTAGTTTTAAAAATATGTTTAGTATTTCCGAATCGCTCATCATCTATAAAATGCTTTTTTAAGTCCATAAATCTAGCTCCTGTTATTTGATTGACTAACTTAAAATGGCGTTGATATACTTTTATTGCATCTGTTAGAAGTTGTCGATTAAAAGTAGTTTGAAAGACCGCTCCAACATTCAAACGCTCTTTGGCATAAGAAATATCAAATACTGCTGAAAAGAAGTCTTTTACGTCAAAGGCACTACGGTATTCTATGGAAGTTATATTTTCTTGCAATCGCATTTTCATTATCGCATCAAAAAAGAACTCATAGTTAGTAGAAAGACTATTGATTTGCCTATCCATACCAAATAAGCTTAGGTTACAATATGGTAATATTGGAATATGTGGAGTTAATACATCTACCTTTACTTGACTATCCAAAAGAGCCATGCAATTGGCGATAGCAAACTCAACAGTAATAATATCATACATTTTTAACACCAGTGCATTGTAGTTGATATTATCCTGTACAATCATTTTTTTGTCTATTGATAAGTTTTCTAGGTACGGTTTTATTACCATACCTAGAAAATATTGTTACTTAGTATTAATGATAACATTATTAGCTCCTGCTTTAGCTTCAATGATTTTTCGCCCAAACTCTTACTCGCCGTTGGCTTTATAAAAACGCAAGGCCGACATCACGTCTAACGCTTCCTCTGCTTGCTGACTCAAGGTAACATCAATAGACATATTCATAAAAGCTACTCCTCTTTCTGCAAAAGAAGAATCCACCAACACTTGAAGCTCTCTTTCAATAGTCGCTTCATCAATATCTCTTGCCTCAACATTAGGGGTGTATGCTCGTATAATATCCATCAACATCTTATCAACAACAGCATTCTCAATACTTTCTAACTTATCTGGGTCGACTTTTCTATCATCTGAAGTGTCACTACTAACAAGACTTTTCGCAGAACCTACAAACTCAATAGGGTCAGTAATCTTCCATTGATAAGCACACTCTATATTTGCTGCCAAGCGATGTGCAAACTTTGTGCCCACTTCAAATTCGGCTGACAATTCAGTAGCTGGCAAAATGATATACCTATCACACTTTGTCAAAAGTTTTGGTAGCGGTTTGCCTGCTTTTAGTACACTCATAGTGTTCCAGCATGTTGCTGTTGAAACTACCCATTCATTAGGGTTTGTTGTTGCTCTGCACGATGCAAATAACCATGCTACTATGCATAATAAAAAATACTTTTTCATGTTTCTTTTTATACTTTATAAAGTAATTAATTTTAATGCTTTGCAAATATCTAAAAGCATTTCTTTAAAATCTGCTTTTAGTTCAAGTAAGTTACCATACCCCTTAATATCTCCATACTCATGAGTAAAACAATCGTCTAGGAATCCATATCCATCATTAAAAACAAAAAAGCCACCATGTCTTACTGTACCTATCTGACAACCGTTAAGCTCAATGACTGATTCTATGAATCGGTCATTATAAGGATTAAATGCAACTTGTGACTTATCTTTAACAGAAAATAAAAAACAGTTATCCAATTCTTTCAATACATTTACTATTTCAAACTGGAAACTTTCTACCATATAATAATATTCATCCTCGACAATAGAATCGAAAGTATCTGATGAAAATATGATATTCAAGAAATAGAATTGTTCTTCAAAAAAAGGAATATAAGTGCTATCGTCAGTTAATTTTAACCTTCCTAAATGATGACCATTATAATACATATCATAATAGATGTTGTTTTCTGTAATATGTGGTTTTAGTATCATATCCATAATCAAATTATTTATGTAATTTCATTACAGTAGGCAATACGCTTAGTTGAATAATAGTATTTTTTAGGCGTTCTATGTGACTACTCAAATTACGAATATCAGTACAAACCACTTCTAACTCCCGCCTACCACTCCATTGCACCCTATTAGCCTGTAATATCTCCTTAAAAAGTGGCATTTCTACTATCTCCTGCACATCCAATTCATGCTCATTAAAATAGCGTTCAATAGCACCGCTATCATTAATTTCAAACACTTCTTTTGAAGGACGCAAGATATGTAAGCAGACATCAAAAAAGGGTAGCAATTTCGCAAACTTAATATTTGCCCATGTCGCATTACCTTCTGCCGTGCCATATTCAAACACTAAGTTGCTTTTGTATTGTGCCAAATACTTATTTAATAAAAATAGCGTATCGCTACAATGCTCCCACCCTGCTAACCGTAGCAACTCAAGCAGCTTAGACCTTTTGGCGGACATCTCTTTTTCCACTACCTGTTTAGCTTTTTCTAGTCGGCTATTATATGTAGCGGTACTTTCAAAAAAGTAATTCTTAACCGATTTAGATAAGTAAATATCAGTTACTTCGCCATATTTAAAGTAAATTCTAAAACTGCAAATCCAGCCTGTTTGAAATTTGTGCTGATATAAACTAGGTAAAGGTAACATGGTAACATTACCAACATATTTTACATTTTCAACTAAAAAAGAATGTTTTTCAAAATTAATTTCTTGATTCTCCATTTTGCTCGTTTTTTATTGGTCTCAAATTTAAGGTTAAAAACCTCGTACTTTAGTACGATAAATTCATTTCAACCTTTGAAAAAATAATTTTGAATAATCGACAAAAAGTCAATAATGGTGTTTGATGCGTTAGCAAAAATGCAACGGCACGCAAACTAGCGTAAGCAAGCATTTCAAGACTTTCAGTCGCCAAAGTAACCTACCTACTTCTAGTAGGTAGTATTTAAGTTGACATATTAAACTATCTCTTTGCTGCATGATACGTTTTCTAGTAGTATCATACAACGCTTGTTTCTTTTCATTAAAATTCCAAACAGGAAAAAACATCAAGATATAGCGTTCCAGCCAACAAGACCAACAATCAACATCTAAAATGTTACCATTGTAGAAATGCACTCGAAATACTCCTCTGTATCTTATACAGCCAAACATCCAAGTAGTCTGTATTTCAATATCGCCAACAGCTCGAATATCACTAGCGATAAACTCTTCGCCATTTATCTTAATAAACTTATAATTATTCATAACTTGTATTTATTCCTCGACACGTTCCATTGTATAATCAACATTCATAAAGGTATGTAACTGCAAATTACTTAAAAGTATAGCTACTTCATTCCTCGCCTGTTCCAAATTATATGCGTACACATAATAAGTTTTAACTGACGTGTCTGATATTTTCAGAGCAACAGCGTATTTATACTTTGGTATTTTTAGACGTACTTTTGCATATACAACTTCCAATCCTTTAAGGTAATTTCTATCTAGCAACCATCTTAAATAGTTGTTTGGGATAGATAGGAATTTTTGCCCTTTATATTTACCAAACTCTAATCTCCTTTCTGCAATATTGCTGTATCGTCTTTTTTTTACCTTAGATTTTTTGACCTGCGTTTTAAAGGCATCTGTCCAAGATTTTCTTTTCATAATTCTTTTCTCTTTTTCCGTACTGCTCTTAGCCATTTCTTTTCTGACATTTCAACAAAACCATTCGTACTTAAATTTTCGCCTATTTGTTCCCCAAAATATCAAAAAAGTATATTGGAATGTCTTCAATTAATGTATCTACAACGGTATGTCTTTTCATTAAGTCACCTGTGTTGGAGTTCTTATAATACTTCTCATGTATTTAGTATGGTATTAATATTTTTCAATATGGTAAACTGCCTTTCTCGTTCCCCTTTTTGTATGGCATTACAAAATTTCACCCACGACTTAGTAGTAATATGAGCTTTTAAAATATCTAAGGTAAATGACAAACACCAAGCATCAAGATAACCTTTCGTTTTATTTGTATGGTAGTATATAGTAGCATAATATTTGCATCCACAAAACACATTGCTTTTAAACAGCCTGCTGTTTCTGGTAGATGCACTACATTCAGACACAGGTACAACTTTCACTATGACATAGGTAACATTGACGTTACGTTTCTTGTCTTTCATATTTCTTTGTTGATGTAGCAATCAATAAAGATAGCCGCTTTACGATACAATAGGCTATCATACTTTTTATCAAAAACCTGATTGTTTTCCAAAATATCACTCATTATTCGACTAATGTTGTTTGCCATCTCAAAGTGTTGTTGAGTGTCATAATTCATTATAGACTCTAATACAATAATATCCAGCACTATACCTAAAACGGAATACGCATCTTGCAATAGTTTTATCGTATCGTAGCCTGTCGCTTTATCTATCATGGCATGAATAGTAGATTTCGGTTTTGGCGGAGGCTCAATGACAGCCTTTATATTAGACTGCAAATTACTATGTAAAACCATTAATATACTATCTATGGGTGCGTGATTACTTTTGACAAAAGATTTTAGAAACACCTTTTTATGTGGATGCTGAAAAGAGCGAGTCAACTTATTAAAGGTCTTGTAGAATGATGTACTAGCCGAAGACTTCAAATACCTACGATTATCGCCATTTCCATCAAGTATCATAATACTCTTATCAGTTTCCTTCAACACATCTACAATATTTATTTTAAAGTATTTTTTCTGTTTGGTAAGTTGTAAGTATATCATCTGTTATTGCGTTTACTCTTTTTAGACGCTTTTCGCTTCTTTTTTCGCTTCTTTTTCTGTTGGCTGTTTAATAGGGTACGCTTTTTTGGTTTGTCAATCTCAAATTTAAAGATATTTGGATTAGTTTTTCTTATGGCAGCCAAATATGCGGACATAACCCCAACATCATTATTAATGTCAGAAACAGGCTCATCGACAATTTTGTAATCTTGATGGCTGTTTTCTGCTATTACATCAAATGCTACTTTATGTCCTTGCGAAGCATCACCAATAACAGCGATTTTAGCCTTGTCTTTCACTTCTTTCATGCTATATTATTTTATACTGTTCTGAATCAAAGTAAGGGTATTTTAATACATCTACTTCAAACGCTTGCCATCTCACATTCTCCTCAATAAAGGCATAATGAGTAATCACAAAATGTAGCAACTGCAACCCTGTTTTAAGATATTTATCAAATTGAGCATATATTTCCTGAAACCACAAAGATGAACTACCATTTAGCTTTTTAGTAATTAACCTTCCATAAACAGCTACTATCAAAATATCTTGATGCCATTCTTGGATATGGTTAGCAAGTATGATGTCATCCTGTAATAACATCACACCATTATCAAAACACGACTTTGCTAATAAACAAGCTTCATTTAACAAAAGCATTCTATCCTTCAACAAACAAGCTTCTACCTTTGCTTTTAAGTCATCAATACTAATATTGTCATCAATACCTAGTACATAAGAGTGTAGTTTTATGTCTATTTCACTAAACAGCAAGTCACTTAATTTCATGGTATGTCTTTTTAGTTAATGCAAAGATACATTTTTTTTCTGATTTTTCACATTTTTTTTAATAAAAAAGCAGTTAATCTTTTTTGATTAACTGCTTAGTAATTCTAATATCCACTTAACAATTTACCTGCAAACGTACTACCTACCCATGCAAAACTATACGGGTCATGCAACACAAAAAACCGATTATCCTCATCACAACTTGCATTATTGCCTATTAACAAGTGCAAATTATTTAATTCTTTTGTAGATAACAACCTATTTTCTTCTGTTACCTCATGCAAATAAAGTGACCATTTTTTGCCTTGATTGAAAAAATGATTTCCTAAACGCTCAAAATAACCATTTTCAACAAAACTTTTTAACTCACCGATAGCTACAAAATGTAATTCCGACATTTTAAGCAAAGTTTCAATATGCTCATTTTCTGCTTTTACAGCACCTGCCAACAATACTCTTATATTGGTGTGTGCTAAAGCCTTAAAATTACTTACACCTCGTGCTTGTATTGCTAAATACTTCAAATTACTCATTTTTCCCACAAACTGAATATTCAAAGTACGGTTGCTATAATAAGAAAATGGCTGCTCGCCTTCATACTTGCCACTAATATCTAAATATACCAAATTTACTAACTGCTCAAATGGCATCAAGTCGTTACCTACCAATCCATTATCTAAGCTTAATACTAGTACTTTTAATTCTTTTAATGAAGCGATAGCATTTATATCATCTTTAGTATAGCTCACACCACAACGCATATCAACAAAGGTTTCTAAGTTGGGGCATAATTTCGCTATGGTAGGAATATCCACTTCAACATTAGATGTTAGCCATAAATTTCTTACCGTTTTAGATATTAGATTTTCTTTGATAAATGGCAATGGCGATACCTTATGATTGATGGCTAGTGCTTTTATATTCGGCAAATAACCAAATTCAATTGCTATCGACTCTCCCACATACTGCGAAGGCTCGTTTCTTATAGTCTGGTTGAGTGTCATAGAATACACTAGATGGTGATTATCATTAGTTGAATACAAAGCACGAGAAGTGACAAAATAATCATTAATGGCACTAGCATCCCAATCAAAATAATTATTTCCATCAAACTCATGTTGCTTAAAAACATCTCTTAACAACTTACAATCACCTTCGTAAGTTCTGGAGACACAAAAATTATTTACCTGCTGTTCAAATGGCATTTCTGCTGCTGTGTCTTGACTTAAATCTGTCATGTTATTTTTATTTTATTAATGAATGACTAAGCTATCTAATTAAGCTTAGTTCTTTATTTTCAACAATATAAAGATACGAATAATTTTACTATTATTATAATTTTATCGCTGTTTTTTGGAAAAACATTTCATAAAAAATGCCAACATTTTTTTTATTAATGTTGGCATTTAGTTATATAATATAAAACAAATTCTATTTTACTACACTTGGTATTTCATAAAGATAACAAAATGTTTGCTGTTTCTCTGTCATATCTAAAACAATACCCTCTTTTTTGATATGTACCGCTTCATTTTCAGAAACCTTAATATACATATTTTTTTCATAATCATTCGTTCCGATTCCACCGCTTTCTCTAGCCAAAACAAATGACTGATTAAGTTGTATTTCATTGAAAGGTTGAATAGCGGTAGGTACTAACATAAGTGGCTTAATTGCCTGTGCATTTTTAATGCGTCTTACCAAACGATTTTCACGGCCTCCTGTGTGACAATATATTGCTTTCACTTCCGAACCTTGAATAAAGGTAACGACTGTTTTTGCAGTTTTATTGTAAGGTACAAGCACTTGCATTTCTTTTGTTTTTGACTTTGTATTTTTGACATACTCAAATACATCGCCTAAAGCTAGATTTTTCAATGTAATAGGCATAGTATTTGCATATTCTTTTTTTGCCAAACGATTAGCTTCTTTTTGTGCCTTTGCAAAAGTTTTCTCATTTTTGTTTTTTGCAGACAAAACTAACAAAGTAGTTAATAATTTGACTAAACAAATTTTTGCAGACTTTTTCAATAGTAAATCTAAAGCTAAAATCTCTTTTTGGTCTTTGCCATTTTCAGCCAAAACGGTCAATTTTCTATATGCCACACCGTTTTTTACCTCAAAACCACCTAAAGATAAGATAGTATGTACGCCCTCTAATGTAGTACCATCTGCACATAATACATTTTCAATAATACGTCCCTTTACTAAATTAAAAGGGTTTTTTGTCGCTGTGTTTTGACTTAAATTTGTCATGTTAATTGTTTTTATTTTATTAATAGATAGTCAATCTTAATTGATTTGACTTATTGTTTTCAACAAGATAAAGATACGAATAATTTTGCTATTATTATAATTTTATCGCTGTTTTTTGAAAGTTTTTATGGAAAAGTTTTCGTTTTTTGTTTTACTTTCTTACTCTCAACAAGATAAAGATA